>Ga0268246_10000114_pt1 | contig 70010 bp, 67 predicted proteins | sample AgamicOrSfe_FD_200242 | JGI IMG/M metagenome (GOLD analysis project Ga0268246, IMG submission 200242) | Agave microbial communities from Guanajuato, Mexico - Or.Sf.e (v2) (version 2) | ecosystem: Host-associated > Plants > Phyllosphere > Phylloplane/Leaf | place: Guanajuato, Mexico | collected... | reverse complement strand
TCTTTATACTATTATGACCTTTAAAGTGTCGTCTATATTATATCACGTTTCTAGCTAAGTACTCCTGAGAGTTTTGTATAAGATAGACTAGCTTTAGAGGCTCTTATTACTTTAACATGTTATATAGGCGTCAATTCGGTATTTCCACATCGATTACTAGTAATTACACCGAGTATTTCATGTTATGGTGGCATTATATTGTTGTTACAACTATCAACCCCTATACTTAAGTTTCACGTTTATGACGTTGCGTTCAGACTTTTGCCGAGGTCCAATGGATTATGAAGTACTAGCTAGACCCCACTTTGAGCCGCTCGTGAGCAGCTCGATGCTCAATTCGAGCAGATAATCGAGCTGCTCGATTTTGAGCGGCTCGATCTCTAGAAAACCTGCTCGCGCTCGCTCGAAATCGAGCAGCTCGATTTTCTACTCAATCTTTAACTAAAAGCTACTTACGCTCGCTTGGCTTTGAGCTACTTAATTTTAAGCTGCTTGATAAGCTATATACTATCTAATAGAAGGTCTAAGTAGTGTCTATAATAGTTATAAAGCTTATACTACTACTATACTACTACTATGCTATAGTTAAATCCTTAAATAGCCCTATATAGTCGCTATTTTAAAATTTCCAGCAGCCTAAATCGAGCTACTTAATTCTAAGCGGCTCGATCTCTAGAAAACCTGCTCGCGCTCGCTCGAAATCGAGCTGCTCGATTTTCTGCTCCTGCTCGTGAGAGCTGCTCGACGAGCTGCTCGCTAGACCCCACTTCGAGCTGCTCAAAATCGAGCAGCTCGATTCCTGCTGCTCCTGCTCGCTAGCTCGATTCGCGTCAGAAAGCTGCTCGCGCTCCCTCGAAATCAAGCAGCTCGATTTCCTGCTCGATTTCTGGCTAAGAGCTGCTCCTGCTCGCTCGATTTCGAGCTGCTCGATATTAAGCTGCTCGATATTTATATAAGTAGCGTTATAGCACTATATAACACAAATTCTAGTTACTATAGTAGCTATACTACTACCCCGCTACTACCACATAGCTCTACGTCCTATATTTATAGCTATCTAAGCTAATTATACTTAGAAATCGAGCAGAAAATCGAGCGGCTTAAAATCGAGCAGCTCGATTTATATAAAAGCTGCTCGCACTCGCTTGAAATCGAGTAGCTCGATATCCTGCTCGATTTCCAGCTGGGAGCTGCTCATGCTCGCTCGGCGACCTGCTCGCTGCTCGAATTGGGGTCTACTACTACGTAGCTCTATGTCCCATGTTTATAGCTGTTTTCAAGTAAAAGCGAGCGTCTCGGTATTTCGCTCGATTTACAGCTAAAAGCTGCCCTTACCCGCTTTATATCAAGCGAGCACCGCTTAACGAGCCGCTCGCCGCTCGTTGTGGGGTCTAATGAACATGCCCATTAGATGTGCCTGCGTACGCCTGCGGGGCGCTTGCTCGCTATCCATCAGGTGACTTGGCGTCCATCGGGCACGGGCGAGGGCGCGGCCGCGGGCAGTTCTGTCACCGCCCATTGAATGGGCAGAGGCCCGTGCTTTTGCTCATTGAACGTACCCGGAGGTACCCGACGTGGTGTATAGCTGAAGCAATATCGTGATATGGACAATTATGATCAATTCAGCTCGTCAAGTTCCTACGTATTCCCTTTACAGATCTCCTCATACCTTTATGTCCTCTTCTCCTCATCAAAATTACAAACGAATACCAAACATCCCTTTTTACTCTCAATCTGCCCGTGGTATCAATCGATCAAGCAGAAACCAATCGTCAACCATAACAGCTTCTCGATGCGTCCATGTCCTCGTTGACGTAGTGAAGGAAAATGTCGATAACTCGTGGCTCGTCAACGCTGCGTTTGCCACAGTCCTCCTCTTCGCATATACTCTTCTCGAATGTGATGGTTCACCTGAAGCGAGCAGAGCAGCGACCCATGACTTCGCCCTGACAGACGAGTTCGGCGTTGAATTCGGAGCCGTCAAGGGTGAGGTAGATGTCGAAGTAGACACGGTAGAAAGTCCCCTGCGGCGTGTCCATGCGTTCAAAGTCTTTCTCGAGGTTCTTGCGGCTGAGATCTGAGGTGAGGGTGACAACCTCCTTGATGCCTGAAAATCATGCGTTAGCAACAGGCGCGCAAAAAGAAGATCGTGTGTCGACTTACGAGGATCCTTGGTGTATTCGGGACATACGTCTTCGTCGCAGGCGTACAGCACGTCTTCGTACATAAGAGTGGCGCCCGGTGCGACTTGTCTGAAAAAGCTGACTTTCACCGGCTCGCCGATCTTGACACGCTGGCCCTTTTGCACGAAGATTTGGCGCGTGTACTTGCACCTGTCTTTGCCGTCCAAGCTGGGTACACGGTATTGTTCAGGGTGGTGCCCCTCCTTGAAAGGCTGTAAAGTCGCCATGAGGTAGTGGCGACGGGCAACACGAGATGTAATGACGCGCTCAGTGATACCAGCAGTGACAGCACCCTTGACAATGGCAGCAACCGAGTCCATTGGTCTGACGACCTTCGTCTGGAACTGCGGTGGTACGTGTAGCTTGATCTGCTGAAACAGGTACTCTGATGAACCGAATCCACCAACGACCAAGACATTCTGATTATGTTAGCTGTACTCTGATGGAGCAATCTTCGAAGACAACTTACCTGAAGCAGTCTGTTCTGCGCCTGAATAGCAATGATCTGGTTTCTAACCATTTCAAGAATTCTGTTCACGACGGGCTCGAAACATTGCAGAATCTCCTCGTTCGTAAATGTCATGTAACCTTCTTCGATTCCAGCTTCGGGAAACTCGGCCTCGATACCAACGTCGACTGCCCATTTCTGGCCATTGTTCCTGAAGTCGGCCTTGATCCTGTTCTCGAAATCCATGATACACTTGGCATAGACTCTGCCGGCTGTTCTCGAACCGTCGGGCAATTTCATCTTGCGAATCTTCGCGCGGAGAATGTTGGAAAAGTTGCGATTGAGCGCAGTAGAGCCGCAAGAGTCACCAGAACCAGCCGTACACTCCGCCACGGTGAAGGGTTGTTCCTCCTCGACTTCGTACGCGATCAAATCGACAGTACCACCACCGCAGTCGACAATCAGTACTGCATCGTGAATCTTCAGATTAAGCAGACCGGTTTTTGAACAGAACATGGCAGCAGCCTCTGGTTCCGTAATCAGTGTCAGACGATTGTCGTTCTCATCGCGGAGGAATCCTGCTTGAATGGCGGCAGCTCTAGTAGCGGCCTTTCCTGCGTCGTTCCAGATGGCTGGTACTGTCAAGAAATAACGGATGTTCCTCTCTTCTCTTGTGAAAACTTCTCCAAGTGTCTTTTGCAAGTAATTCCGCATTGCCTGCCGTAGTTTGTAGAGGTAGTCAGCGGCCACGTCGATCTCTGACTTTCCTGGTGGAAGCGGTGGCAGGTTGATTGGATCGATGTACGTGTTTCCGCTCATCATAAGCTGAAGTTTGAACCATTCCACCTTTTGAACACCAGGCTTTGGGTAACCCGTTGGCGCGAGTGCGTCTGCGATATCCGGACCCCAACCAACAACTTGCTGATGCTGATCATAGTAAAGGACGGTAGGAATCTATTGTCTTTAGCATGATATCAAGCCCGATATACTGATTACTGACCTTTTGTTTCGTCTGTGTGCCTGCACCGGGCCATTCTACGATGATATCCTCTTTGGCTTCTGTGTTTGTCGCAAAGGCAAAAGCGACACCGGAAAACGTTGTTCCCTAGGATGTGTTAGCCAATGCTTACGGATCCCATTGTGTGCGAACCTACAAAATCGATTCCGACAATCAATTGAGCCTTACTCCTGTTACTGCCTTCCACTTCTGCTCTTCCGTACAAGGCTTGTCCACCGCCGCCGTGCGCCATTGGTGGCTGAGCGTATCCATAAGGCGCTTGACCATGGGCTGGATAGCCTGGTGGCCCCGATGGCGCATTATTGTACATGGGCTGTTGTCCTGGGTGTCCGTACTGCATGTTTGTGTTGATCGGTGGGGGCATGGGACTCGATCTGCCCGGAGGAGGATGTGGTGATTGACCGCCAAGCTGCTGAGCGGAGAGCTGGTTGTACGCTGGAGGTTGACCTGGAGGTGCTTGTCCACCAATGTTCATGGTACTCGCGTTTTGAGCGGGTGGGGTCGGTGGTGGCCCGGTCGGAGCAGGAGGGGTGGTTTGCGCGGTGGAATTTGAGGTTACGTCGAGAGAACTGCCTGTCGTAGCGGTGCCGTTGAGCGCAGGAGAAGTCGAAGCGAGGCTTCCAGAGCTGGCCGAAGGGAGGACGCTATTAGAGTCACTTCTTCTCTTCGATCCTAGCAAATTGCGGAAGCGGCTAGACATAGAGGAGTCGGAGGGAGTGAGCAAGGACCAAAGAGAAATGCGCCGCTACAGCGGACGGCACGAAGGGTGTGAAAACAGCACAGCGGACGAGTCGGAGGAGATGCGGAAGGTGGATCGAGGGCGCTGGCGAGATTGAAGCAGTTGGTGTCAAGCAGCTAAAGTAGTCCGTAAGCTTCAGCCGCAGGTCAGATTGTGCGCGCTGCAAGAGCCATGTAAGGTAGGGATCGAGTATTAGCGATTGACGGGCGTTGACTGTCGCGTAGCAGTTCGACGAGAAGTGAAGATGATGTATGTATGAGAAGTACAGCGAGCGCGAGGTAGAGTAGCAAAGAAGAATAGCGGACGCTAGGTTCGTGAAGGTGCGTGCAGGGCAGGGCAGGGCAATCATGGACTGGAGTTCAGTTCCGGGCGGCCTCAGCTGAGCCGGCGGGGGGCTTGGACGCGCTTTCTTCTCTGGCTTGCGCCTACTCTATGACACCAAGAACCTTCACCCTGCCAGCCAGAAACGGGCATGTCACGCTCAAGGTACTGTATTATACTGCTGCCGACACGGCTTCAGAATGTACTACGACGACAGCAGAATATTGACAACGATCTTGGGGTACAATTGATGTTTCGCATGGCTGGCGGCCTGTCGACCGGTGTTGAGGTCAGAAATACGTCGGCAGCCGGTCTCTCCTTGATCTCAGACCGGCTTGAGCCTTCTTCGCATCACGATATAAGAGCTCGGTCTATCATGTGAAGATTTCAGTCGAAGAAGAGCATCGCACCACCCCACTTTGTCGATATATCACTCTGTCTTGACCACCGATGGTGACGCGCGATGTTTCCCACGCCACATCGCGTGCGGCCAAATTTTTGCACAGCTGCATCACGAGCTGGAAACAAGGAAAGCTCCGCCACACGTACGGCAGGCGTACAACTACAGCTACCGTCACTCAAGCAATAGTAGTAGAACAGATCTCGAACATTGCGGTCGACCGAAGCTTATCCTGTAAACGTGGAAACCCCAATAGTCATGATGTGTCTATTTCTGGAACAGCGGTTTGACTTCAAGATCGGGCACAGCCGAACCAGAGAACCACTCCATGTACATTGTTAAGTTTCACGAAACCGTTCATATTTTTGACATTGTTTAGTATAGAGAACCGAGTCTAGTATTGCTGGACCCTTGAGTCCTGAAATCGTCTTATCATTGTATTATGCTATGTAGCTATTCGGAAACTCTGTCTGTCCCGTTGCGAGCGTAAGCGTGGCCACCTTACTCATCTCTCCCTGCCATCATTGCTGGGGCCAGATCTCGCTGGCGGATCACTGAGGTCCTGAGATCTATCATGCATGCCATGGAGGAGTGTAGCTGCAAACCTTCAACGACCATGTTTTAAGCATCACTGCGACGCTCTTTAGGATACCTTGTTTGTGGCTGCTTGCGCAGTGCTTTTGTTTGTTGCTCCAAGTCCGCTGTCTCCGTCGAGTATGGAATGCTCTATGGTGCTGAGATGTCGCCCTGCTCAAAGTGTATCGTGGTGTTTCGTACTGTCATTTTCAGGTAGTAACGCCAGCTGACGTTCCACCGTTCACGCCATTGCTTCCAGCATGGCTACCCGACTGCCTACGCTTAACTGCCTGTGATGCCGAGGAGTCCTGTGAATTTGTGAGTGAGTCCTCTCGTCCGTTGATGGATAGAAGGGAATTGGCAGCTTTTTGCATCGGTTTTCGCCAGAGTATACGTACGTCCATATTCGCCTCGTCAACCGTTCTCTTCTTACTCGAAGGCTCGGCGCTAGGTTTGGCGACCTTGACCTTCTTCTTCTTTGCCGGCTTGACCTCGCCTGCCTCGAACACATCATCTGGAAGGTCATAGCTATGATTCGTTAGCATGTCGTACATATATGTCTGCTGCTCGCCTACCTTCTGATATGCACGCAGCGGATTGAGTTCAAGTTCTCGTTGTATTGAGGCCAGTCTGTGCATTGCCTCTTAAACTCAGCTACCGGCCATGAGATGTCGAGAGACTTTGCATCCTTTGCAAGTTCAATACCAATATAGAAAGTGGTCGAAAAGATAGTAGTCGCACCCCCTTGGTCTTCCTGCTTTGTTCCATTAGTAGGCATCTCCACATTGTCCGCATTGCCCTGAGCGACCACGCTCTGCTTGATGTCGTTTGCTTGATCCGTAGTTTCCGTCTCTCCTTTTGAGATGAATTGCATACTTCCTTGTAAGACCTTGTCCTTCTCGTCCTCGCTCTTGATGTTGTGGACCCTCTCGAAACCCTTGACGTAAGGATGAGCAACATCAACACCAGCTTGAGATTGCTCGATTCCAGTCACCAGTCTTCGTACTTTGGATTGAACCAATCCCGACCAGATCTGCTGAGCTTCCTTCGTTTGGCTTGCAGAAACGATCGATAAGTAGTACTTGTAGCCCTCTGTGAAGAAAGTGTGCTTCTGAAAGAGATCCTTCCAAGGTCGATTCTTCAGCATGATCTCGCCACAGATCTTCGCGGCACGTTCCAACTCACGTGTGATGATCATTTTGGTAGACATGGTAATGTTGTGAGTTGCGCACATGGACGGATATGCAGGCGTGATGATTGGCATCAGGTGACGAGCATCTCCGGGATAGATCTTGGGGTTCCAGATACGCACTTCCAGCGGTCCTTCCTCCATGTTCTTCAGCAATACAGGCGTGGGCCATCTCCAACTCTTCATCAAGTTGAAAAACTTCGCAAGCACTACGGCGCCTGTCGCGTGCGGATAGAGCTGGCAAATACGAGCGACCATCATAGCCCATGCGACACCTCCCGGGAAGCCCATCACATTACCGTAAACCGCACGTCGTTGAGCCCAGACTTTGACCGCACGAAGCGCGTGACGAAAAGTCTTTGGCTGTGGCACTAGAGATAAGATCTCGTCTGTCACTCTTGTTCCATTGACGCTTCGCAGATCAGTGTCGTCCAATCCGCGCAGCAGCTGGTTGTTTTTGAGATCGAGGTCGTTCGGGATTTTGTCCAGCTGTATCCGAGCAAAGATCAAATCGATACTGATACCTGAGTACTCCAGTTTCATGATGGGAACGTGAGCGTCCGGTACAGGTGTGATCTCTTCAATGGCGCCGGCCGGAGAAGCTTCCTCGAGGAGTTTCGCAAAGTGCTCGAAGAAATCTTCTCGCGTGACATGCCTTGGTGCGACAACAAGTGTATCGATGTCAGAGCCAGGTCCGAAGACTCCCAAGCGATAACTTCCAAAGGTAAACACCCGGCCGCCGGCTTCGTTGACGATATTTTGTGGAAGGCCTCTCAGTGTACCGACGGTTTTGACAAACTTGACAGTGACGCTCTGCAAGGTGTTCAATACAGCGACTCTGCGCTGTGTCTCTTCAGTGGCCTCGAAAGTGTTCTGTGCTTTCAGTTCCTCCAGCAGCGCATCGTTCATAGCCAACTCTTCTGGCTGTGGAAATGCCATCGATACAGGCGCAGTTACGCCCCATTGTTGTTGAGATTGTGCCGCCATTGTTGAGTGTGAGTGTAGAGAGAGGATGCTATGCTCTGAATGAATGTTCTGTATTACTTCATCGAGATTCGTAGGGTCGTACGTGATGGAACGGGAAGCGAAATGAATGAACGTCAAGCACGCTCTGGAATGGCAAGAACGGATCGCGTGTGAGCAAAAAGCAAGAAACGAGATCCGGAGTATCAAACGCTGCCCTTCACCACGAAGAGGTCAAGCATGAAGTTAGAAGTTGAACCGGAAAGCTGCAAGTAAGGTACGATCACCTTCTCCTGCCATGCGGAGGCGGGAACTCCCGGGAGGGTCCGTGACTATCTAGTTCCGAGGTTCCGAGGGCTTTGCTCTGCGTGGATCGATGCCAGAGGAGCAGGGACTATATATTAATTGGTTGTGAGTTTTGATCGTAGGCACTTGTCGAGAATCGACATAGTTTTGGTCGTCAAAGAACCACGAGTGAGAACATCGATACATAGCTGGCATAACCGAAGCAATTGTCACCGATGATAGCACAGTCACTATATACCCATCGTGTTCTCAGCTTACCATCAACCTTCGTGTCGCACTTCTTTCGCATGCTCCTAACAGCATCCGACCAAGAGTCCGGTCTTGTGTCCTTGCGTCTTTCTCGTTAAACCCATCTCGGATAGTGTGTTGAACGTGCTATCGCTTGAGGACAAGCATGTCTTCCTCGACTTCGGTCAACAGCGATCCAACGCGCAACGCATCCTCGACGGCCATCGGAGAAGACACGTTGGTCAGACCGTCCTCAAAGTCGGTCAGAACGGAGTCGTGATCGGTTCCATGGTCGGAATGTACCGGCATGAACGTATTGCCATTGACATCGTCGGCACCCGCGATCATCCCACCGTCGTCCAACACACTCTCAAATTCGGTCAATGCAGAACCTTCTGTGTCGCTCCTGTACCCCGGTCAACTGAGCAAGGCTGTGGTGGTCATTCCTCCTCACAATCCGGGGTACATCGTCTGTAATGTCCGAATTGTCAGAATTGTCGTCTCGGTCCCAGTCTTTGTCTTCGGTCGAGCTGTCGTTCTCTGCTGACTCCTCTGTGTTTGTTGATTCCAATTCGTAAATATTAAGGTGGAGCTCGATTTGCTTCTTGGCGGTGGCGTGTCCTATCAGAGACGAAAATACGCTGCTTTGTCCTCGGTATGCGATCGCGTGAAAAGCGAGACACAGTAGATGGACCGTGATCGCGAGGAATTTTTCTCGATGATATGTCGCAAGGTCTACAAAGGTCGGTGTGTATGATCTGCTCGCCTCGACGATGTTTTTCACAGTGGCAGCCCAGATGTGGATCGTGTAGATGTTTGGAGCATCGACTATCATGCTTGGTCTGCTCTGCTGACCCAGGGCCGTGTGCAGGATGTACGCTTTGAAGACGTTGTTGAGCTTTTCAAAATTGCGATTCTTGATCAATTCGAGCATGATGTTGCTTGTCTCTCCCTTCAAGACGCATCGTGGATACCACATGTCGAGATGAGTGCGTATGCTCTTGGGTGTAATCCAGCAGTCAACTTCATTGACTGTACAACTAAGTTGGTCAGAGAGATAGCCTCTGCCGTTCAAGTCGCAGCCGGTGAGTCTGGAGGACCCTTCAAGATCCCATTTGTATTGATGTATCTAGCTTTGACACAAGAGGTCCAGTCGCTGTTGTGTCAGATGTAGTTATGCTGAATACAAAGGTATGAGGGCTGAGAGAGTCGGCAGACGTGGACGGAGTCCAAGGTAAGATCGGAAGTGAAACAGAGCACATTACAGTATTGGAAGACTCACCTGGGCGTCACTGAGATGATTGCATTGTTATTCACTTACAATGAGGGTTCATGAGTACACTCGCTCGGAGAAGGGGGAGTTCTTACAATCAGCATCGTCGGGACTGACCATGGTGCAAGCGCAACTGCTTCCTCGGCAGGATCATGGGAGACGATACTGGAGTAACCACAAACTCCCCGAGCAACACGCCCTCCCGAACGAACATCTTGGACAGATCAAAGCAATAAGATCAAAGCAATAAGATCGAAGCAAGTTGTTGAGGGAAGTGAAGCGATAGACTATAAGAAAGTGAATGTTAAGGAACAGCTGATCTGGCGGCATGAAAGGAGAAGCTTGGACGCACGCAGGATGTCGTCGAGTTGCTCGCCGATGAAACTCCGAGGCTGCAAATAATCTCCCTCGATTGTTTCACTACTTCTTCGTCCGACCGCCAAACTCTGCAAGATGCAATGGCTTGTATGATGTTCTTATGCGCGATGGCACAGATGGTGCTCGACCCGCAAGGGCGTCTCACAGTACGTGATACCACGTTTAAGTAAAAGGTGGCAGCGAATGTGAGTAACAATTTTCTACAGCTTCAACCTCGTTTTTCTATGATGATAAAAAGGGATCCGAACACTACATGTGGACAAAGATTTTTTTTAATTGTACAATTGTTCCTTCTGACAAATTTGTTATCTGCAACGTCCCAATCTTGGATATCAATCAGAATCATGACTGATTTGTATCGCAGAGATTCATAATTCCAGCCACGGCTTTCTCGGCATTCGAGTGACACCGGCAGCGCGATGGTTGATAGGTTGTTTATTTCAGAAGCCAAATTACCCGTGCGTCTAAACAGGTAGGTAGTCCTCTATGTCTAGGTATCCAGTCTCGTATAAAAGTGGCTCAAAGGCCAAGGTCCCCCAACCAATACTCCGTGCCCAATTAGGTCTTGCTGTATGCTTTTTGTCATTCCATTACACCAGAAATCAAGGTTTCTCATTACCAATCGTATCTCGTGTCACTTATTTGCCAACCAAGTACTTGGTAACGGCCTCGATAGCTGCGCCTTGTCGACAAGCCATGCCGCCAGCCATATCCATGCATCCGAGCGAGTGCTTGGTGACGTTGGCCAGCGCAAAGGACTAGCGAATACAGAAGTTAGCTTCGGGTGTGACATATCACGGAACATATGGTGTAACGGACGTCAGTGCCCGGGACTTCGAAGCCGTCCTGAACGGTGCTAGGGCTCGCGTGCTCGACCTCAAGAGTAAATTGCGAGAGGTTGGTGAAGCTGCCAGACTGGATCAGGAACTGATACTCGGGGTTGGAGCATGGTGTCTAGTCATCAGGTTAGTTCTGCCAGGTAGCAGTGTCAGGTATCAAGATACCTACGTAGGTCTCGACATAGTATGTGCCATTGATGGGCCACTTGTAGGTGCAACGTGCGTTATCGGACGCGTTCGCGGGCGCTGTAACAGTGAATGTGACATTGTTGTATCTTTGACCGTCGGTGACGGTGGTGTTGCAGGTCGAGAGGCCAGTGATGGCGTATCCGTTCTCCACGCCCGACTTCTGTGCAATGAAGCCGTGAGAAGATATTGGGGCTGGGGCAGCAAGGGTGTGACTTGCGGCGCAGGTCAAGATGCTGACAACGATGGTAGTGAAGTGCATGTTGAGATGTGGTTGTTGTAGTATTATACTAATATGTGATCCCACAGGCAATGAGATGAACTGCTGTTCGAATGGAGCAAGACAGATCCGATAACGACGCTTTTCTAATGTGTTGTTGAAGTGAGATGGAAAGTTGTTGCAAGAAGGAAACAACGACCTCAAATACGGATCTCAAACGAAAACCAAGCAATATTCGGTACGCGGCAGTTTGCTCATTCTCGTCAATGATGAGTTGGTGCCACTTGTTGGTCGTGCAAGGGCACTGCAATATTGTTGTAACTTGAGGTAGGCTTGGCACGTGGGACTCGATCGTCAGGAGTACCTTACCTGGTACGTTTCATGCGGTCACGGCCAGTGAGCTAGCAGCTCCAGGCACTGCAATGGTTGATTACATGGAAGCTTGCAATGTTTTTGCTAGCCCTGCCCGCATATATCGCACAAAAGTGATCCCAATGCTAGATGAAGCAGAAGCTTATACGGACTATGCAAGGCTTCTCAGATCAGACAGGCGACGTTCACAGGATCTCCTAGTCGGCGCGATCATGCTGACTTCTTTAAGACTACAGTATTCCATCTTGAGCTTTACTGGAGAGTGACTTGGGTCAGGGATACGATCATGTGCACCTTTGCCTGCGATACTGGTGTACAAAGAGCTCCATATCGATCAATAGCGTACAGTACGGTATGCCTCAGGTGTGCATGTACGTCGGCACGTAAGAATAACATGTGCGATGGGTGCAACTTCCTATCCGGTGTTACGGTTTGAGCCCGAAGATCCAAATTTAGCAGAGTTCGACGCATGTGGAAGTCACGCCAATGCGGGGCCTAGATCATGATAAGTTGAGCCGCGATATGCCCTAAGAGAAGAAGCAGAAGCACATCCCAGAATATGCTGAGGTCAAGACGATTGCCTTCCAATTGTGCCGTATACGGGACGCATGGCCGGAGAGCCTGCTCGAGGCATGCCATAATACGATGACATGACAGCATACTCCGGTTCTGCATATAGTAGCTCCGGTTCATTCTGCTGTGTGGGGTACGAGCTACCTACCGACTTCTGACACATGACTCTCCGGCAACGGTGGGTGATCTAGCTGTCATAAGGTATGGGGCTGTTTGTTCGCTACAGCACTGAATCGTCGTATTGAATCTTGGCTCAGCTGCGGGCGATGACCAACTGTTCGATTTCTTTTGGTAAACATGTATGTATGGCGATATAGGATAAGGCAGTGGACGAGCTCATACAGTGACTGTAGTCGTACCTGGTAGTCACCAAACACAAACTCCAACTGGGGTGCATACTGCGTCGTGACTTCCCCGTCTCCATGATTCTGGTCTCCATTATTTGTCCATCTTCTCAGTATCAGCTTGCGCTTTGACGATTAGGAGGCCATGCCTTTCGGGGTCTTCCAGCGACTACACAAGTCCGGTGCGTCCTTCAATTCGCGAATAACGTACTCCACTTTCTGTATACCTTAAGTCTGACAGCCAGCCCAGAGAACAACGGCTCTCCCCAATCACAACCTGCGCAGGCTCTACACCCATCCGCATTTGCGATTCCAGTCTCTCTGCTCAGTAGAACGCGCACCATTTTAGCCAGCTCAAGTTCTGCTCGAGGATCGACGACTCCAGAGAGGGAGAGAGAAGACTCTCCAAGATCATCCATTCAAGAGCTCGAAACTCGCGTTAGTCACATCACACGATCGCCGGACAAAAGCTCATATTAAGCAGCCGCACTCACGAAATACGACTACAACCTCACCTACGAGTTCACGAAGAGCAGCGGACACAACAGAAGGTCTTATTGTAAGAGCGCTTGCAAGTGGACAGGCGTACGATCGCGCCGCCAGCCCATCTCGCACATACACACCCATCGACGAGCAAGAAGACAATCCTGACAACTATACACTGGGACAAGAATATATGAGTGTCACTGATTACGCACATTCGAAGGCTTCGGAGGATTCAGGTCAGTCGAATGCCATGGTTGATCGATTTACCCAACGAAACTTGGCGAGGCTAGAGACAGAACGCTCATTTCGTGAAACCCGATCACACTCTGGTGTAGGCCAGAGCCCTGCGACACACTACGCGACGATCAATGGTTTCAATACCAATACAGTATGTCCAAAGAACATTTATGGCACATTGAAGTCTAGGGTCTCACGCACTGCTCCAGGCCAATCAAGGGCAGCACCCCGCAACAGCCCTCCGCTCGTCAGACCGGTCTAACAACAATCTGAATGTAAATTGTGCCTCCTATCACTACAACTCTCTTCCTCTCTGACGTTATTATAGCAACGATATCGACAAGAAGCCTTGAATATACACCTTTCGCAACAAGGATACTCACCTGACGATTCTCAACGCCAGCTTCACCACTCGCGCAGCTTCCACATAGCTGATGATACAACGGATGGTTTGCTAGATTCGAACACTACTCCATTAATCGCACCGAAGCCGACGAGATCTAACCGCCAAAGTATGGCCAACGGCTCTGCAGGAGGGAGCCCGGGGTCTCAGTCGCAACCATCACAGTCACTCCAAGCTCATCCTCCACTGCCCACACACACAGAACGAGAGTCGTCGCGAGGAAATGTGGGCAGAGTGACGCCGCAACCACAGATCATGGACGAGGATGTCTCCAGCGACCAGCTTGCGCAATTGGTCAAGGATCATCGCGAACTGAGTAGGAGTGCCTCTGACTTCCTTGAGTTGAGCATTGCTTACAATATCCAGAGGACAAATACACCAAGGTCAAGAAATACTATTTCGACAAAGAGGACCAAGTCAAGCAGCTTCAAAACAGTCTTGCGCATCAACGCCTTGCCCAGTCGCGCACATCGCTGGACGACAGCGAATATGTTACACGGTTCAACAGACTAGACGGCCTCATCGCGCAACTCGCCTTTAGCATAAGAAAGAGCTGGAAGACAATCCCTTCGTGGCTGGCGACTTCGGTAAACAAAGATGCGATAAATACGGGAAAGCAAGAGATGACGGCCGCAGGCAGGGCGTTCATTTCTTGTTGGCTGGTGGAAGAAGTTTTTGACAAGCAATTCCATCCGGATCTCGAAGCGACCTTCTCGGCGAACCTGAAGACCATATCCAAGAACATTCGAAAATATCATCCACCATGTCAGACGAATGAAGAGGAAGAATACCTTACAGCCAAGGTCGTCAACTGGAGACTTTCGACGCTGGACGGTTTACAAGAAGCCCTTCGCGCGCCACAAGCTGCTACCCATCGCGCGCAGCTTATGGAGATGCTGAAGGAACACCTCATTGGTGCCTTGCAAGTCCATCTCGAGAACCCGCCCATGTCCGATCTCGAAGGTGGCGTTCACATGATCATCGAACTGGCAGTGAGTATGGCCACTCATTTACCGATGGAGTCGCGCGACGTTCAGATCGAATACTTTATGCCGGGAACACTCATGAGCCCGGAAATCATGAAACAAGAAGGGGGAATTCCGGCACTCGGCACCTCAGTGCAAGATGATGCAGCAGAACGTATGTCCCACCACTCCACAAGCAGCGACACAGGCGGAACCTCGCCTCCGGAGCAACAGAGCCAGTCGATCTCTGCGGTGGCGGACAATCCGCCTGCTGCCTCTTCTTGGAAACGTGACGTGCTGAGTGTCTTTACAGGTTCGAAAAAGAATACTGCTGCCCAGGGTAGACACGCAGCTGCTGGTGCCAGCACAGCAAGTCTAGGCCAGCCTGATATTGCTGCTGGTGCAAGGGACGATCAGCCGCCTAGGGTTCGCATGGCAGTCGGAATCGGTGCACAGGTGCGGGGCAAGACGGTATTGGTCAAGGCTCCGATCTTCACTTCTTAAGTTCCGTTATGGTACGATTTAGACCTGCCGCGGCGGTCTTTCTGTTGTGTACAGATGGAGTCCGGGTTGGACACGATGTACTGAGAAAGCCCAGCACAGAGCCCAGTCATGCGTCTCTTGTATGTGGTATGAATGGGAGGGCATTTTCCGGCATGATTTGTGTTATTCGCTGACGCTGAAGATATCCCTCATGAATTTCAAGTCACATGATTTCTGTTAATACAGTGTACCCCCAGAATCCGACTAGCATTGGTTTTGGTGGCCAATTACATGCGACCGCATACATTGTCAACAAACGTCTTCTTCGGAATTCCAGTGTAGGAGGACCATTTTGACATGACCCTCGACTTTTACATGACCACGTTAAAAGCAATCAACCTCAAGTTTGTGCAATTGAGCTCGGGAGAATGGTGGAAGGTTTCGCTGCAATTCTGCGAGCTACCTCTGCTTGGACCACTGCTGCCTTGTGTCCTGTGGATATGACCCAGTGCAAGAAGTGGAGAGTCTGTTGTTCCTGAAGATGTTTCATCGTCAGGTACCCGGGTCTTGTGCACAGCTCGATCGTGCCGCATCATGCATATCCAACGACATGCTAACCAGGTGCGAGCTCTAGCCAGGATGCCGATTTACGGCAAATATGTGTACAGGGCTTTGGGGTGCCCGCCTCTCAAGACAGCTTGATATGGACAACATCCGACCACCTGCTGATCACGTCGACTTACATGAGCCACTTGACGTATTCAGCGAATGGACCGCACTGTTTGATGAGATCTAGACTATAGTCCGATGGCCAAACGTCGGAAATTGTATAGTATGCATTCTATGATCAAACTCTTGCCTTTGGCGACGTCAAAGAACTATATTAGACTGTATTCAAGATCGCGGCACCAATCTTGTTCCTTACTGTCCGTCGGCCTTTGGCTTGGCGAGGTCACCGACCTTGTCCTTCCACTCGTTCCAATCTGGACGTGGGATTTCAACACCTTCGACGACACGACCGTAAGTGATACCGCCCAATCTGCTCACAGGCTTGAGGATCTATACACCATCAGCAGACGCTCCTGTGCGCAATAAATAGGATCACACTCACAGCAGGATCAATGATGTTCCTCTCCTCGTTGATCGCATCCTCGCGAACCCAGAACCTCACACCCTCAACGACAGCCAACACGCCAGTCTTCTTGCCCGGCGTGGCGCGGCTCTCGAACTCCTGCGTGTTCATCAACTTACACTCGACAGCAAACACACTCTCCTTGACACGATCCGCCTTGACGTCCTTGCACTTCGCCGGCGTCAGACCTGTAAGCGCCCACTCGGAAACACCGTACGGGGCATTGATGCTGGTGGCATTGGCAGCTTCAATCATGTGCTCGCTGATGATGTTGATAACGCACTCGCCGGTCTCGGTCAGGTTCTTCAGCGAGTCCTTGGCCTGCTCGAAGCCGCCGGCGTAGCCGATCGTGAAGACTGGTGGGTCGTGGTTGACAACTTGCGTGTAGCTGAAAGGCGCCAGGTTGGTGCTCTTGCCGTCCTTGGAGGTAGTGGAGACGAAACCGATGGGGCGCGGCACGATGGCCGAGATCAGCAGTTTGTAGTTGAAAACTGCAGGGCGGTCCTGCGCATAAGGGTCGATGTCGATGTGGTCGTGCTTGAGGCACTCGCCGTTGTCGTTGGCGCCGTCGCCGGGTTGCCAGTCTGGCTTCTTGGTCTGGGTGAAGGCGAATTTGTCGTATTCGTTCCATTTGGGGCGACCAGCTTCGACTTCCTTGAAGTTGCCATGAGGATTCCGCTTCACGGTCTTCTCGGCGTCGTACCTTGACTCATGTGGCTGGACGTGCTTGTTGGCGTCCAGCTGGTGCTCTCCAGCTGTTGGGTCCTGCTTTCTCTGTTCCTGGTCGGAAGACATGATGACGGTTCAATTGGCTGTAGTCTATGTTCTAGTGTCGAGTTTAGAGCTTGTTCGGGGTCGAGATCTGTGCTAAATTGCGAAAAGATTGTCAAGTCAAGGGTTATTGTTGATAACGTGCGATGAAGCTCTCGAAGCATGACGACAGAGTTGTGGAGTTGGGGAAATGGGGAAGGAAGCAATTCATCCACTTTCGGCAGTCACTCCGGCTTCGGGCATGAGTGCATCGTTTGTTCAAGCGTCTGTCTTCCTTCTCTCGATTGATATGTTATATTGATATGCTGCTCACTTGGCTGTTGGTGGAGCTATTCAATGTCATATCACCCCATGACGAACAGGTTCGGTCTGTGTCGGGAATACGGAGCATGGTTCGGTAGTGGCAGAGGATGCCACGGCGGGGAATCAGCATGACCAATCATTCAACCTAGGCAGATAAGACAAGTGTTTCTTGGTATACATATCATTCAATCGAGCCGTTCCGTCCCTTCGTTCTCTTCGTTAGACAGGTAATCAATATGGTCAAGGAGTATGACACGTTCGACCTCGGTGATTGGAGCCTGAAAGACGGCGGCGGCGTCATCCCAAAGGCATTCATTGCCTACAAGACATTCGGCAACCCGTCCCTACCCGTCATCATTTACCCATCGTGGTATTCTGGAAGCCTCTCAGACAATTACTGGTTGATAGGACCAGACAAGACACTTGACCCGCAAAAGTACCATATCATCGTTACCGCTCTCTTCGGCAATGGACAGTCTTCATCGCCTTCGAACATGCCGGATCTGCGGCCTTTCCCCAAGGTCCTATTCTACGACAATGTGCGCGCGCAACATGAGCTCATAGTCAAGCATCTAGGTATCAAGCATGCGTACGCAGTACTAGGCTGGTCAATGGGCGCCGGTCAGACCTACCAGTGGGGTACCCAATACCCAGAGTTCATGGACTTGCTCGTTCCATTCTGTGGCTCGGCAAAGACATCGTTTCACAACCAGGTCTTTCTGGAAGGTGTCAAGTCCGCATTGGTCAGCGCCAAACAGGGATCGTCTGCCGGTATCTGTAATGGTCAGGACTACACTGGTGGCTACAAGCCATGGACCGACGAGGAGAAGACCAACGGCCTCAAAGCACTTGGTCGTGTTTACGCAGGCTGGGGCTTCAGTCAAGCATTCTACCGGCAAAAGCTGTACGAGACTGCTCTTGGTTTCAAGAACCTGGATGATTTCATGGTTAACTTCTGGGAAGCGTGGTCCACATCCAAGGATCCTGACAATATGCTTGTAATGCTTCAGACGTGGCAAGCCGGAGATGTCTCGAAACAGGAGCCCTACAACGGCGATTTCAAGTCAGCTATGCAAGGTATAAAGGCCAAAGCTATGGTCATGCCCGGACGGACTGATTTGTATTTCCCGTATGTCGAGCCCGCAGTCGTACTTGCTTTGTACTAATTGGACGACAGACCTGAAGACTCGGAGACCGAAGTTCAGAATATGCGATCTGGGATCGGCAAGCTGGTGCCTTTTGAGAGTGTCTGGGGTCACTGGGCTGGTGGTAAGTGTATCCTACAGCGCATCTGAAGATGAGTCACTGGCGGTTCGCTAACTGGGTGATTCAGGACCAGGCCAGAGTACCGAAGATGTGAACTTCTTGGATCGAAAGCTTCGAGAGTTTTTCGCGACACATCCACCAGAGTCGAAATAGGTCTCCGTTGTCCGTCGGTTCCAGGCATATCGAAGAGACTGTAAATGCATGTTGCGCATCGCGAATCAATACTGCCGTCGGCGGGAATTCGCATGAACTCGTGATGACTTCTGCTTGGCCCTACGTGGCATTGCAGAAGACTAGTACATCTGATCGGAGTCTTTGTCCAAGGTGGTGACACAAATGATAGTGACTCGCTCTTTCCATCCAGTCATGCCCTGTCTTATTAAGCCGCAGATTGGTCGAAGAGCTTGTGATGGAATGCCAGACTTGCCAAGTAGCACTCTTGTCCTTAGCCATTGACAGCACCCTGCTTGATCTCAGATCGTGTTGTCTGGTGTCAGACAGAAAGATGGCGCGCCCTTCTTCGAGCAGACGCGGCCGAATCTCATGGACGGTTGAAACTTTGCGCCAAGAATTCCACCACATGTCACCTCGCTCACGCCACGCGTGACTCACACCTCTCCCACGCGGCAACAAACATTTGAGTCTGGAGTCATCGGCATGTATCGGCTCACCGACGGAAGCAACTAGGCAGTCAAGCACTAACCAGCTGGTCGCGTGATCGGAGGCGTAGAGTGGTACAGTATGTATGACTACGCGCTGCGTTGAAGCCTAATGACTCCATAGCACCGCCTTACTGCCATATATAAGTAGCGGTGGGGCCCAAGGTAGGAATGTGCTAGCCATGCATCTTTACAACGAGTCTTGACTCTTGAGTCTCCTACTCCCATCATCGCTACGACTCTGTATGCTTTGACCATAAATACAAAGCAGTCTTTTCCACGATATACGATCTCTTTCCTGGTGGCGCTTCGTCTTTTCTTCATAAGATACCCCTATACAGCATTTCCTATTGCACCGGCGCACGTTGAACGAAAAACAGAGATCATGGGCCACACACACAATCGCAAACGAATGCGTAGTCGACCACGAAGTCGCGGATCGAACAGCTCTACTCCATACACTATTCCTGGCTCTGGCGCGGTCCAAAATCTGGGTTCGATCGTCGCCACTACCTCCTCGATCTCAAGTACCTCTTCCGGCACATCATACGCCTTCAGCAGGTCGTCCTCAATTTCCTCGGATACACCAGCGACTACATCTCCTGGCGAAGCATGGCAGTCAGACTTACACTCCGCGAAACGACAAAGGATGTTCGGCAGCGATTCGGGCGATATCGACGGCGAGTTGTGTGGAAGCATGCTTCAGGTAGTCCTCGATCTGTTCGACGGTATCGATTATAAAGAATCTTAGCCAGGATCGCATGGTAGTGGAATACTTTTTCGAATTGCCAGGATATCTACAACGTTCTTATGAGAAATGAATTGTTCTTTTCGCTCAACTCCTGCTCTTTCTCGTTCTTGTTCTTGTGACCGATCCACTTGACGTTACATAAAGCCTTCATTGCGTCCACCTGCATCGTCAATTCCTCTGTGTACACATGGCTGGACGTATTGCCGCAGCCCCTGTGCAGTCCGGACATCAATCCCAAGACCTATTACCACTCCGATGCACGAATCCATGCATCTGCCCGCCTGGATTCATCTTCTGAATGCTCTTGGAAACAGCAACCGGGATCTGGCGAATAACGCCCGCAACAATGATATCTGGCGTAAAACTCGTTCTCAACACCTAAATCGGTCAGTATGGTTATGAAGTACGCAGGCCTAGCTGATCACCGACTGACCACTGTGGTAAGGACATGAAGGTTCGTCGTTGTATTCGGGAATAAATCGCTCATCGCACTCTAGACACCAGGGACGATATAGCCATTCGTCGTTTGGACGTGATTTGTCCAAATTGTGGTGAGACAATGCGTCCTCGTTGATGAGGACTGTGTTCACTGCCTGCACATCGCTAATCTGTTCCCTCAGGAGATCATTCTCCTTCTGTAAGTCGTGAAGTCTTTCATCTTGGTCCTTGAATGAGGCTTCGTTGATCAGGGAAGGATTATGTTCACTCCTCGTCGTCAAGTCATCAGTCGCGAGCTGGTTGTCGACATCTCTAGCTGCATTATCTGTTGGGTTTGTTTTGTATAAAGCGATTATACCGGTGAGAAATATCATAATCATTGCACGAGATGCCTCAGACTGCTGGTGTTCAACGCTCACTGTGAGCACCACTCCGTGTAATTTTGCGAGTTCGACAAGTTCTTCCATGGTCGAAATGGGTGTTTGATGGTGATGCCAGAGATGTGAGTGAGTAATGCTAATGCGTCCGTCAGGTTTTATGGGCGGAGAGGGGAAGCAAGCAGTGTTGCCAAGCCGAGGCCGGTCGACGAGGAAGGGACGAGGGGATGGCTGGTGGATGAGGGCAAGCCGAGAGTATTTGCAATTCCACATTCACTTGCAAGAAATTCTTTCGGACTATCCTCTCCATGCACATCGATCGTGCAAGGACAGCCTGCAAAAATGTTGCAAGATCGGCTGCCGTGGTTTAGACACTCTGCGCATCAACACTAGAATCTTATCCGCTTCAACCCGTTCTCCTCATGCTTGCCAACTGTACAAGGCTTTGCATCGGCAAAACCCTTACAACAAGACCAGGTGAACGCATCCGGGGGGTCGCCATCCTCGTACACGGCCTGATCCGGAAAGTCGTCGTCGCAAAAGTGGTCGTGTTCAGGATCCGGATCCAGCCAACCTAAAGCGATCAGCAAGACGTATCATGTACATGCATACAGAGTCGTTTTAACCAAGATGAGTAGCGATGGAAAAAGTCTCGCGCGGCCTTGATGCCACAAATGGTCACTCGCGACAGAGACAGTGTAGACGGGCCGTACGGGTACTCCACCAAACTTCGCACCTCAATCAAACGACCTTGTAATTCGACATACCTGGATGACATACGCATGACCCAGTCTCGCTGTCGTCTAGATCAAATTGCATTTTGCACTTGCGACAGACAGGGTTGTACTGAAACCCCCTCTTGCCCAACTTTGAGATCTTGGCTTGGAGATGAGATACTCTTGCCTCGTCTTCGTCTTGAGTAGGCTCGTCGCTATACTTAGCTTCATGGTCGTTGTCTTCACCATCCTCTTCTTCGTCATCCTCGACTTCCACGGGCGTCCCAACACTCCCGGACTGGTTGGTCCGGATGCTGGTATCCAGGGCGATCATATCTGCAAGGAACTTCATGATCAAGGCGCCGGATGCCTCAGAATGTCGGTGCTGCTCTCCCACACTCAGATAGACTCCGTGTGACTTCGCCAATTTCATAGCGTCCTCCATTGTCAGAAGAAATGGTACTGGTCGTGGAGTGCTGAATTCAGGATATGCTGTTTCTAGGGTCCTTACAGGGATACCTGTAGATGTCGCTTGTAACATTCCAGCGTTAGGTTCAAGTGTGGTGACTGTGAATCGGAAGATATGGGAATGGAATAGACAGAGAAATGGAGACAAGGAACCTACGTTCTATGTAGTAGATGATGGCGTCGTCCAAGCTTGTGATCGATCGTGTGAGACGAAGCTAAACAAGGAAAATAAATCGCTCGATCTATCCTCAACTATTTTCTTGAAAGTCCGAATGCCATTGACAAAGGAATGCTTCGATTGTCCTTGATATCAGATCCGGACTCGACATGAAAGCGCAGGCTTTTAACTCACCATATAACGCACCGCATACATGGCTACATGGTTGTCGTCGCCGCGCGGAGTGATGCTAAGCCGAGGTCGGTGGGGTAGGTGCCGGCCTCGGAGGGATTCGATGATGCCCCACTAGACGTCAGTTCCCGAATTTAAGATCATGATCTCAATAATTGAACATTAACGACAAGAAGACTATCACATCTTGACAGCATTCTTATATAAATATTCAACATGCCAGAATACAACATTGTCGTCTTTGGCGGTAGGTACTCGCCGGATACTGATCGCTCGAGAAAATGCTAATAACATGGGCTTCAAGGTGACCACTGCGGTCCTGAGGTATGTGATCTAGCCAGACGACCAGTCGATACACCTACTGATTGGAAGATTAGGTCATGAAGGAGGCTATCAAGGTGCGACAAACCGACACACTCATCAACCGGAGCACTCACTCACATACCACAACAGGTCCTCAAGGTTGTAGAGAAAGAGAGCAAGGACATCAAGTTCAACTTTCAAGATCATCTGCTCGGAGGAGTACGTCACGAGACACATAGAACCGGAGCACTCACTAAGATACAGATAGGCTTCGATCGATGCTAGTGGTGTGCCTCTGACCGACGAGGCCCTCGACGCCGCAAAGAAGGCCGACGCAGTCCTGCTGGGAGCCATTGGTGGACCGGTGCGTAACTCAGAGACCAACAAACGACCGCAACTCACAATATAACAGAAATGGGGAACCGGATCAGTGCGCCCGGAGCAAGGTCTTCTCCGCCTGCGCAAAGAGATGCAAACATACGGCAACCTGCGCCCATGCTTTTTCGCGTCGGAATCCCTCGTCGAGTTCTCACCACTCAAAGCCGAAGTGTGCCGTGGCACCAACTTCAACATCATCCGCGAACTCACAGGAGGCATCTACTTTGGCGAGAGGACAGAAGACGATGGATCTGGATACGCAATGGACACCGAGCCGTACTCGCGCGCGGAGATCGAGCGCATTGCGCGGTTAGCGGGCCACCTCGCCATGACTGAGAACCCACCGGCGCCAGTCTGGAGTTTGGACAAGGCCAATGTTCTGGCGACGAGTCGTTTGTGGAGGAAGGTTGTTACTGAGGTCATGGAGAAGGAGTTCCCACAGCTGAAGCTCGGTCACCAGCTCATCGACAGCGCCGCCATGATCATGGTTAAGAACCCACGACAGCTGAACGGTGTCATTGTGACAAGCAATCTTTTCGGAGACATCATCAGTGACGAGGCTAGTGTCATTCCTGGTAGCTTGGGTCTCCTTCCTAGCGCTTCTCTGAGCGGTGTTCCGGACGGCAAGAGCAAGTGCAACGGTATCTACGAGCCAATCCACGGTTCTGCTCCGGACATCTCTGGCAAAGGCATCGTCAACCCAGTCGCGATGATCCTGTCCCTCGGCATGATGTTCAAGTACTCTCTAGGCGAGCCGGAGCTGGCCACGGCAATCGACGAGGCTGTCAAGGTCGTCATTGACAAGAACATCAGGACAGCGGATATTGGCGGCAAGGCGAAGACCGCAGAGGTCGGTGATGCGGTAGCCAGCGAGCTCGCTAGCATCCTCAGCCAAAAGAAGTAAAAATATACAGGGATATAATGAATGAACAAAAAAGCTCTCGAGAGCGATGATTTCGCCGAAATAAGTTCGCGTGGTATAGTGTATATCGCAAACCCGTGTTCCATGCTATGCAAGCCATCCGACCAATCCCATTCTAACCTCCAGAACGCCATGCTAAAGTCCAAGATTTCTCCCTGTTACGTCCCAAGAATAAAATATCGCAAATCAAAGCCATTGCTGGTAAATGCCTTCGTTCGGGCTAGGGCCACCACTGCCCTCATCGCGCCCAGCAAGCGCCCACTTGACCAGCATCTGCTCCAAAGCAGACTGCTCGACAGGTTTACTCAAATAATCACTCATGCCCGCATCAAAGCACTTCTCGCGATCTCCTTGAATCGCACTCGCGGTCATCGCAATGACCGGCAATCCCCGCAGCATCGGGTTCGACGAATAGGGTTCTTCGTTACGCAACTTGTGCGTCGCGCAGTAGCCGTCCATGACCGGCATCTGGCAGTCCATGAGCACGATGTCAGGTTTTGGGACCGTGCTGGCTGGATCGGCTGTGTCGGTCAGGTAGTCGAGGGCTTCTTTGCCATTCCAGACGGCGGATACCGAGAAGCCTAATTTCTCGATCGCACGCATCGCGATTAGGCGGTTTACTGGGTTGTCCTCGGCTAACAGGATGTGTGTTTGTTTCCGCTGTGCGGCGGGCAGGCGCATGGCTAGCTCGTGGCGGCTGCGCTCCTCTTCGTCGACGAAGACTGATGAGCGCCGTTTGTCTTTGTGGTGATACGAGCGGGCGCGGCGATTGAAGAGGGTTGGGCGTTTGGTCGTGGGGCTCGATTTGCTTTGGTGGATCTTCGGCCGGCTGGTTGGATTCAGAAGGCAGCGCGGGCCTTCGCTAAAGATCGCGTCGTTGTCGTAGCCCTCAGCCAGTGGTAGTGGTACGATGAACGTCGCAACAGTGCCCGACTCGGCCTCCGATTCGAGTTTGATGTTTCCACCCATCAGGCTGGCGAGGCTGCGGGAAATGGATAAGCCGAGTCCTGAGCCACCGAACAGACGAGCGGTAGAGCTATCGCCTTGCTGGAAAGGCACGAAAAGATTGTTGAGCACATCCTTCTTGATGCCGATGCCGGTATCCTCGACAGTAAACGTAATGGATCTTTGCCCATTCGTCAATGTGACAGCAGCGGCGGTCAATTTGACCGATCCCTGACCAGTGAACTTGATGGCGTTGCTAAGGAGATTGGTCAGGATCTGTCTGATACGGCCCGGATCGCCAACGACCCAGAGATCATTAGGAATGTGGAGAATGCACTCGAAATCGATCGACTTTTGGTGTGCCGAGTAGTTCATGACCTTCCAGAGGTTGGTCACGAGTGTCGCAAGATTGAAGTCGATACATTCCAGAGTCAGCTTGCCCGATTCGACCTTGGAAAAGTCCAGAATATCGTTGACGATCATAAGCAAGGTCTGAGCGCTCATCTGGATGGCTTCGGCGTGATCTCTTTGGTCGTCATCCAGACTGGAATCCAACATCAGATTGGCCAGACCAATGACACCTGCGACCGGAGTTCTAATTTCGTGAGACATATTCGCAAGGAACCGACTCTTCATTCTGCTTTGCTCTTTGGCAAGATGCTTTTCCGCCGATAGCCTCGTGTTGTCGATTTCGAGAGCAGACCTCGCCTTCTCGTCGGTTATGTCGATGCCGCAGCCAATGACGCCCTTGATCATGCCTTGGCTCACGCCGTCACTGTCTACTTGGGCAATCTCTGGTATGACGCGGATCTGTACACGTTAGTATCGTGGTTTGCAACAAGTTCACAAGCACTGACCTTGTTCCATTGGCCCCCAATCTTGCATTCGACCTCTGCGTCAGGTCTTGTACCTTCAAGCACATCCGCAACAGCTTTCTCCAGCTCCTCCAGATTGCTGACATCGTCCCACACCACGGTATTAGGATCAAGATTCTCGGTGCCTTCTTCCCTGCGGGCACCACGCATGTACGCGCCCTCCAGCATGGTCAGTTTCATGTCCGCCTTGCTCACGGCCCATACATTGACATTGCAATGTGACATGGCGGCGACGATCTGATCTCTTTCCTGACGCGCGCACATCTTTGCAATGACTGCGTCGTGAATCTCCGTATTGGTACCGGTCTGGAAAGTTGTTAGCGGCAGCAATGGATCGATGGCAAATTTGCCTTACCCAGCGCAGAACCCGTCCTTGATCATCCTTTATTGGTGCACCCCTTTTCAGCATCCACCGATAAACGCCATCTTTCCGTCTGCAACGTGCCTCCAACTCATACGGTGCAGCCTTTTCATGAGCTTCTCTGAAGGTCTTCATGAATCGAGGGAGATCATCCGGATGTATAGAGTTCTTCCACCCCCACCCTTGGAGATCCTGTAGTTGCAATCCAGTGAACGAAAGCCATTGGCTGGAGAACCAATCCCCCGACCCATCTTGATCAGCGGTCCAGACAAAGTGAGGCATCGAGTCACAAATGGTCTCGAAACTGCGGAGACTGTCTCGCCGCTTCCTTTCCGTCAGGTTTGTGTATGTGCCGAGGACTTCAAGATATAGTACTGATCCCAGGAAGTCGCCATTGTATCGGTCGTAAAGAGGGAATCCCCAGCAACGGGCGATGATTTTTTCGCCGGTCGATGGATCAAAGATGCCAAGGTCGGTAGGCGGTAGAGCTGTTTGTGTTCGTACGATACGCATGATTGGGTAGTCCTCGACCAGGATCTGCTTCGTGAATGTAGTGTCCCATACGCCTCCACTACTCTCGAACCAATCCATCTCAATGACAGCCGTTCGATAGTAGTCCTCGCCATACTTGTTCAGATGTGTAGCTTTGCCATCTACGTCAACAATGTAGCCCAGTCTCGGTAAGCTGTCGAACATAGCATCTCTGCATCGATCAAGCCAAGCCTCTTCCTGAACCGAACCGTCAACTCCACCAATTCCTCCACGGCGATCCACGACAACCTCAGAAACGACCAGCATATGTTGAGGTATTCCGTCGACCGAGAAGGATGAGATGCTTAATTTGGCTCGAAGCGTCTCGCCTGTATGGGGAATGTTTGTTGCGGCTGGAAAGCTAGGCTCCATAGGTGAATCCCTTAAAGTTTCTCTGTTTGCGGGAAGACCTTGCGAGAATCGGACCATGAATTCGCTGTGTGATAGATCATTCTTGTCGCCCAATTCCTTCTTTGCAGGCTTTTGACTATTGTGCAGAACATCCGCCCAATTCTGCAAGCCCCCTTGGATGGTGATGCCGAGGTCTTCGATACTGGGATTGGAATGGCAAGTCACGCCACACTGGACTGAGCCGGATTGCTGTTTAATATCCGGACGGCGAAATAGATCTTCAGCTGCAATGTTGACTGCCGTGATGCGCCTACAATCGCAAACGACCAGCGTTGGATGTGGGTGATTGAGAAAGAGACTTGTGGCGAAGTCTGCCATGTTGAGCTGTTTAGTCGTCAAGCGACGATATGTTTCGAGATCACTGTGACATAGGAGTACGGGAGAAGATACGAAAGAACGAAGTTACTATGCGAGGAAAGAAGGCATCTATCAATGGAATTGCGATAAAGCAATCGATGATTTTGTACGGTAGACGAGCATCCAAGGAGGACATCGTCGGTAAACGGTAAAACGGATAAAACGTCCTTACATTGGAAGCTTGTGACCTTGATGACTGGAGAAGACGAGCGAGGATGGTCTCTATTCTTCGCAAGCATGAAAGAGAGTATCCAACGGCGGTAAACGGTAGTTTGTATAGGAAGTCCAGTAAAAACGGCCACCAGAAGAGGCTGGACTGTGTTTTACCGCTCAGCTTGCTCTAAATTGAGACATTCCATGGGACATGCCGTGATGTCTGCTTCCATTGCTCTGTGAATGATATTGCTTCTTACGAGGATGCGCGTCTGGAATATTGATGGAGGGGAGAAATGCAAGAGGTGATCAGGGGGAAACCCGACTGTACCTTAGTCAGACGCAGGGGCCACGGACCGAACGCCAAGCTCGACTCATCGGCATGGGAGTTGTTAGATCTGCATGTGGTGGCTATCGGTTTCCCTCGCGACATTTTACAATACCCAGAGATGCTACATGTACAGTATCCTCCGAACGACATTCGCGAAGCTCACATGCATGCTTAACGAGTAGTCAAGGTATAAAGCTCGAAGAAAAAGTCTATACCATACTACAACTACAAGTATGGTTCATTCATGCATCATAAGATTACTACTCCTCCTCGTCTTCCAACTCTTCTTCATCCACAGGATTCATAATCTTCTCCATCATTTGAACGGTCGCCCTCAACGGCAGACCAACAACGTTGTTGTAGTCGCCTTCTATGCGCTCGACCAATATTGAACCGATACCTTGGATGCCGTAGCCACCGGCCTTGTCTGCGCCCTCTCTCGTCTTGACATAGGCTATAATCAGCTCATCCGTTACTGCCAATTGTCAGCTCGAGATTCGCGGCCCTGAACAGCCAGACGTAGCCTTACCTGCCGCGTCGAATCGAACCGCCGTCTCCTCCACATGGGACTCCGTTCGGTAACCGGGATGTTGCATGTCGTCCCTCGGCGACATCAGTACAACCGCTGTATAGACCTTGTGCCAGCCCGAGTCGCGGAGAGATTTCAAAACAGCGATGTGTTCTTTCTCATTCCTTGGCTTTTCCAGAATCTCTCCATACGTGCTGACCACGACCGTGTCCGCCGCGATGACCAACGTAGGTTCTCCCTTTGGTGAGTCCAGCTCGCTCCGGTATACGTTCATCGCTTTTTGCTCTGCCGTCGCATGGACGTATTCGAAAGGCGCCATTGTCTTGGGCAAGTCTTCCGGAACAGTCGAAGGAATAATCTCGAGGTTGGTGAGACCGATCTCAAGGTCATTAGTGTATGCTCGTCTTGATCCCGGCTATGTAGCTCGTACCTGAGCGAGTAGCTGCTTCCTTCGCGGCGACGCAGAAGCCAATACCACTCGTTGTCCTCTCAGCATATCGAGTGCTGGGAGATGGAGAGGCAAAACTGGCCGTGGGCCACTTGACGGTGCAGGCGCTCCATTTTGTGCAGCTCCGTGTTCAATTGCGGAATCGTAGTCCGGAGGCGGTACAAGAGGGACCTTTTCGTCGGCCATTGTGTGCAAGTCGTAATTGTGTGCTTGCAAAGAAGTCGAATTGCTGCTGAATCGACAGGCGACAGACGACTTTCCGTGCTTCGAGTCGAATCATCGGCCTTCGGACATACAGTATGACGGTATCCAGATTGAGATCAAGGGACTGCTGATCTCCCGCATAGAACGCGGGGAAGTCGCGAGGGTCCTAAACGTCACTGCACCTCCATCTGCATGTGACAGTCACATTGTGCATGCCACCTGAACATTCGATATCTTATGCTTCTATACCTGTCGGCGATCGCTATAGCTGGCGGCATCATTCTCTACCAAACGCAAAGACTGCGATCTTCGTCTACCTACTCTAGTTCCTTGGATCTTCCACATCCTGCATCAATTGCAAAGGACGGCCACAACCACATGGATCGCTTGCCTGACGAGATCATCCTCCAAGTACTCTCATATCTCGATATACACGATATTGTCAGTAGCCAGCACCTTTCCCGGCGATATCTCCTCCTAGGCAGGGATACGGCCATCTGGAAACAGCTATGCTTTGAAAACTCGCGAGCAGAAGCACAGCGGAGGCGTCAACTCCTGTCTCCGGTAGGCGATGCTAGGCTCGCGGCATTGAGGGACGCATTCAGTTCTCTGACAGAAGGGGATACTGCTCAGCCAACGACTTTGGATTCGTCTCAATCCACAGCGCATATGCGAGTGCGCGCTTACGCCAATTGGGATCCCTCGTTTCCTCACGAACAGATCGACTACTACCAGGAGTACGTTCACCGCCATGCTCCAATTGCACCTGTCGGTTGGCTATCAGTACCGTCCAATGCCATAACACAGTCGAAGCATCCCCACGAAGTTACGGGGCTGGGCACTCTTCGAGGGTACAACAACAGTGTCGAGAAAGTGATTGCACCTCTGGACGACGGCAGCATATGCGTATGGGATATGAACGATGAGACAGACAATGAGACTGGAAAAGGCAGATTGGTAGGACGCAGTGTTAGAGGTCTGCTAGCTGGCTATGCTGCCGAGCCTGACAGAGCAAAAGCTATAATTGAGAGCAAAGCGGTCATGACCGAAGTGGGTGCTGTAGAGTGCGTAAGCATTGATAGCGTGCGGAAGAGGGGCCTGTTCGCAGTTCAAAATGACCTCCACGAAGTAGATCTGCATACGCTTCAGTCAGTCTCTAAAGAGAGCTTTCCGTTTGCTATAACCGCACTATCAGACGCAGACTCTGACCTTTCAGCACCAGTCACGGTCGGAACGGCTTCGACAGTGCATCTATACGACCCGCGCAATAAGTCAGCAGTAGCGCGACCAGACTCAACCATCCGGACAGAGCTCATCGGGGGGCCAACGGCATCCCATGTCGTGCTGTCTCAACCAGGCCCACTGTCGATTCTCCATCACTCAAGCGATCACCCCGATTCACATTCCATCTGGGTTGCAGGCCGCTTTACGCATCTCCTAAACTACGATCGACGTATCTTTCCCCGTCTACGCGGCACAGTACACTCCGGTGCACGAATCTCCTGCCTGACGCTACTCCCCTATCCACATATCTCTCGCAGCCTCGACCTCCTTCAAACCCCATCCATCAGCCTCAGCGAATACAATTCCGCCAAATCCCAACCAGGCGGCTCCCTCCTCGCAGCAGGCGTCTACAAAGGCAAAGGCAGCCTCGAACTCTACGGCCTCTCCCCATCGAGCACATCGCTAACCAGCTCTTCGTACACAAATCGCCAGACCGCATCTGCCAGCAAACTTCTCTCCTGCGCCTCGCACGGCGTATCTCTAGTCTTCAGCGACGGCGACGGCAACATAAAGTGGACGGAGCGCAATGGCTGGTTACCGATCCGCACCTTCAACATCAACGAAGCCATCGAACCGCCGAGTTTCAATCAGATGCAGAGTTACGCCCAAGACGCCAGCGCTAGTGGATTGTTCAGTAGTTCTGCGTCCGAAATGCCCGGTAACGGCGATATAGTGCAGAAACTCATCCCGACTTGTCCTGCTAGTAATTCTTTACTCGCTTCGGGCTCGGGTGTAGAGACGTCGGCGAGGAGTAACGATCTGCTTATGTGGACTGGTGACGGACGCATCGGTTTGTTGGGCTTTGGGTATACTGATCCGGTCAAGAATGATGAGATCATGGAAAAGGCGAAGAGTGCCGAGGAGAGAGCGCTTGAGGATGCCGAGAGGCAGTATGCTGGCACGTTGCGACGTGCGCTGGAGGGTCAAGCTGATGAGGCGAGGTTCATGCGGGGCTTGGGTCTTGCTTGATTGCACAGTCACTCAACATCCATCAGGCCAAGAGTGGCAGAAGTGCAGACGAGTAGAATTAGGTGACAGACTTGGTAGAGATAAAAAAGCGCGACGCATCAGCGCTAAAGATGGTAAAAGCTCAGGAATTAGAATACTAGTAATACAGATCCCATGAACTGTTTCTCCTGACCTCGTTCCCACAATCCAAAAACGTAAACAGAAAATCTAGCGATACATAAGCCCGATGATTAGACAATGCAGCCTTTGGCCCCCTTTCCTGTGAAGTGAAGAAACACCAAACGACATGAGCGCCATGCTAGGTTGTAACGCGAGATGGTAAAACGACAAATGATGTAGTAGATCATAACATATGCCTGTTTTTACGCCGGGAAGTCAACGCTGGAAATGCAAGAGATGGTACAGATGATCAGACAGCAGCGGTGCGCCAATCCATGCGGCCACCTGTCTGAACTTGATATTGTTGTGGATATTGTTGAGGGTATTGTTGCGGATACTGTTGTGGTTGTAGTTGGGCATGTGGGTGTGCATGCGTTTGTGGATTTGGATTCGCAAATGCAAATTGGTTTGCTGAGCAGAAATGGCAGATATAGTGAGGTGGCAGTTGTTGAGGGTGGAAGCCCAAACAACCGGCGTGCAGCCACATGTGGCAGGAGTTGCATTGGATCATGAGTTGGTTGTCGGTGAAGGGGAAGTTACAGATGCAACGGGTGATGGAGTTCATAGCGTCCGCGAGGTCGCCGGTGGGTTTAACAGGGTTGTTCTTCGTTGGACTATTGTGAGCGCTTTGTGGGATCATTGGTGCGCTGTCAAGCGTAAAGCTGCTTTGGCTGCGAGCTAGTGACGAGGTGCGTGGCGGAAAGGCTGGGCGATTGACGTTGGACTGGCTGCGACTGTGGAGGTTTGGCCTAGAAGCGACCGTGGGTTCGTCAACCTGTTGCGAGCGTCCTTCCCTGGCGATTCGCAGAGCTTCGCTAGCGTCGCTGCAGGTCATTTCCTGGTTACGGCTGTCGTCAAGAAGGGACAGGTCGGTATGGGAGCGACTTGAGATGCTCAGAGTGTTGCGACGGCTGTGAGATGATGTAGGCTTCTTCGCACTACCTTGACGTCTGAGTTGTATCGCGGCAGCATAAGCAGCCTTGGACGGGGTTGCTCGGATCGAGGCTGTGGAGTTCGATCTTGGTAGATGTAGCCCCTCCAGATTCTCGAGTGGGGGTTCGAGTCTTGCGATCTTCGTATGTCGCTCGGACGTTCGAGATCCAGCAAAAGAACTGTTGACGCTTGGTGCTCTACGCGAGCTCTTGTCCGAGTCGGAATCCGAGTCCGAGTCGTCCCAAAGACTCGGATATCTGCATTTCAAGTCGGCGGCCTTGGTCGGACTGGGGTCTTCAATCACTCTAGTCTCAGCTCTTGCCCTACCTTCGCTGTCAATAGTAAGCACGACCGAGGTCCGGGAGCGAGCGAGCTGCTTGTTTGGAGTCTCAGCAATAGATGCCAGCGAGACAGCAGGATCGCGATTGTTGCGTTTCACTGGGGAGGGTCTGCGAGCAATACCGGCGGCAGAGTTGCTTCGAGTCAGCGAATCCATCGAGGCATACATGCTTTGTGGTCTCGCGATACCCGTCGTATTGCTTCTGCGTACACCCGGGCGCAAGACCGGTACTTGGTTCTGATCTCTGCTACTAGGTCGGGAAGAGTCGAACTGAGCTACCGGCATCTGTGGCTGTCTTCGAGGTGCGATTGTGTCGACGACAGTGGCTTGACTATCAGGGCTAAAGTTCATGTCGAAACTGTTAGACATGAACCTGTTGGGAGAACTGTATAAGAGGTTCGGATTGACACCAGCAGCAGAAGTCATCATGTTTGGAATCGGCCGGGTGTGGTGCGACTGTGTGTTTGGTATCATGTTGGCATTGGCGCTGAAAGAGTGCGAGTGAGCGGAATGTGGTCGATCGTTAGACGGAACAGGTCGTGGGGGTTTATGCGCAGTAGAGGGCCGAGGTGCTGGCTGGGGAGCTTGCTGGTGACTGATATGGGGTTGAAAGTTGAAAGGGTCGTCAAGACTAGGCCACTGACCTTGAGTCTGAGTTTGCAAAGGTTGACTATGAGTCTGCATCTGTGAAGGAGCCAAGGGGGCAGTCGAGTTCCAGAAGACGTTGTCGAGAGGTACATTGACTGGAGCGACCTGCTGTTCCATGCCGGAGAACTGGGTCAAGATTGGCTGACTCATTGACGATTGTAAGCGAGCGGGATACTGATGAGACTGATTCTGTGCCATATGCAGGTTTATACTCTGGTCCTGGAGCTGCGTGTGCGTGGGATTGGCGAACATGACAGACTGTGTGCGTGACTTCCTCCTAGCTGCTTGGTCTCTGGTTGGAGGCGGAGTTTGCATGTGGACAGAGTTGGAAAAACTGTGCATAATGGTATCCTGAGACTGTTTGTTCCTTGTGTGACCTTGTGTGTTCATGTCGAAAGAAGAGTATTGGGGGTGGAACTGTTGCATTCCTTGCGAGAAAGCGGCCTGATCAAAGGGGACATTTCCATTCTCTTGCCCAAACGGCTGCTGGTGATCAAAGTGCGAGACCTGGGGAGTATTCGAGTGGTCTTCTTGGATATAGGGCGAAAAGGCATCCGAAAAGTGAGTAGAGGTCCTAGGGGTCTGAAGAGAGGCAGGTGAGAAGGTAGCATCGGTAGGGGTCTGTAACGAGTCTGGTGAGAAAGCGGCCTCGGTAGGAGTGCGGGAGAAGAAGGTATCGTTGTTGGTCTGCGGATACTCCTGCTGGGTATACCACCGTCGGTCGTCCATGCTTGTGGTTGTCAGTAATAAAGGCGTGCAATGCCTAGCAGCTCATGAGCAGTCACAGCAAAGAACAAGACATCATTGTGTCGTGAGGGTAAAGGAGGAGGCTTGAGAAATTGAGTTGGCAGCGTTGATGCCGGGCCCACCACCTGCTAGCACGTCCCTTGCATGCGCTACAGCGGCGCTGAAGTCCGGTCCAGCAACAATCGGAGCGTAACGTCTAGAGCCTTATAGTAGTCACTTGTAGGGATATTACGGTGGGCAAGCTTTTAGGAAGAGGAGCTGAAGATTTGATGGTCTACGAAGGGTGGAAGTGAGCAAGCGCTGTGATGTGAAACCATGAGTGCAGTGTATCAGCCACGAATCGGCAGCGGCAGGCACCGATATGTGTACAGCACGCCGAACGCCGCCTTCCAGTGCAGATGGCTGCATAAAGCCGACCACATTATCGCGTCTCCAGCCTATACGAGCCGTCAATCAGACGATCTGACGTGGTTACTTGTGGTAATACATGCATGTATTCAGTAAACAATATAAGGTAATTCGAGTGATCGCTCGCGTGTCACCAATATCCCCGCAATTTGGAAAGGGGTCGCCCCACAAATCCTTGGCTGCAGAAAGGGACGGGAACCATTGATTCGGGAGACTCCAGATCCAGTAGGCGCGCCGAATGTCACTCAGAGTCAAGTAACCCAGGTTGTTATCAGCTTCCATTGCCTCTGCTCTACTTGTCTACGTGTGTCTACAGCAACAGTATCGTTGGCCCAATCTAGCCGTCTATGCTAATGGCCCCTGACATCGTTCGTCGTTGTTCCCGGCTGATTACAGTACAAAACGCTCCTCGGCACAGCGTTGCAACGTCCACAATACGTTGTGCTTTTGATTACTTGGGGAACAGCTCGCAGCCTTATGATGCTATCCATACGTCCTGATGAGCCAGGCCACGTGAAGCCACTTCGAGAGTTGCGAGTCAAACCGAACTCATACACGAAAGTGGTCATTATTATTATTACTGAAGGCATTTCAAAGTCCGTTAGCAACAATCAACCGAGATACGGCTCGGATGACTCCAAACTCCAAACTCTGCTTTACTTTGGGCAAGATCGATCGACGCCCCGCCTTCCTCTTGTATTCACATCTTGTCTTTTGAGCTCCGTGCCGACGTGCCGATCCTGTGTAATAATTCCGTGGTTCACCATGGGGCATCCAATATTCTGTCTAAAGTAAGGGCTTTTACTCCGGTCATGCATGGATGTCTCAGGGCAACAAGTCAGATGTGAGTTTCTCTGGAGTTGCAGTCACGACGGAGCGGGTATGCCTTTTCCCCAACGATCACATCCGAGGCCTTCAAGGTTCCACCACCTCCTCCGTCTCCTAATTATTTTTCTACTTGGGCTCTCCAGAATTTCCCACCATGACTATCTAGGCATCCTCCATCTCTTTGACAACTTCTATTACACGAACGAGGCTGTCAAAACCTTACCAGGTCCAGGATGCAGTCTTCGAGCTCATCAACAAGCGTCCACTCCGAGACCGTGTTTGACGACAAACAACTAAATCACAAATCAGAACACCGACCATCGACATTTTCAGATGCTGAACATCAGCTCGAGCTAGAAGAAGAGGATGACCCGGAAGGGGAGCATTCGCAATCGTTACGTGATACAGCAGCACAAGGAAACGAACTAGGCCCTCAAATAACTCGTCAGAGCACCACTGATGGCAAGGAGCTGGTATGCTTTGCTCGCAATGATCCAGACAATCCACATCAGTGGTCGAACAATAAAAAGTCCTTTGTGGTCTTCGTCGGTGTCATGCTGGTCATGAACTCGACCATTGGATCCAGTATAGCCAGCGGCACCCCGGTCGAAGTTAGCAATTACTTTCACAACTACAACCAAGCGCAGCTGGTTCTGCCTACGTCAATTTATCTGGTAGGTTATGTGCTGGGTCCGCTCCTCTTCGGACCTCTGTCGGAAAGCTTTGGACGACGATGGGTTCTGATTGCCACCTTTGCTCTGTTCACAATATTTACTATGGCATGTGCACTAGCACCCACTTTCGCCGCCTACATTGTCTTTCGCTTCATCGTTGGAATTGGCGCATCGTCACCAATATCCGTCGTCGGCGGTGTTTATGCCGATGTCTACGCCGACCCTGTCACCCGTGGCAGAGCGCTCACCATCTTCATGACCGCCACCACCTGGGGTCCTTTGATCGGTCCAATCGTTTCTGGTTTCGTAGGACAATCGCTCGGCTGGCGCTGGACGTATTGGATCGCCTTGATCTTCGCCGGCGCCAACTGGCCCATCCTGATCGCCATGCCCGAGACCTATGGCCCCATCATTCTCAAACGCCGAGCCCAACGCCTTCGCAAGAAAGAGGACAATCCGAACATTGTCGCGCCCATCGAGCTCGAGAAAACTGACATCAAGGCCCTCATGACCACTGTCTTGACCCGACCTTTGCGCATGATCTGCTACGAAGCTATCGTGCTTTCCACCTGCTTGTACCTCGCCTACGCCTACGCCATCTTCTACATCTTCTTCGAAGCCTTCCCCATCATCTTCATCGACACCTACGGCTTCAACTACGGCGAGGAGGGTCTGACCTTCTTACCCGTAGGCATTGGCGCTATCTTCGCCTGTGGTATCTACCTCTGGTGGGACCATTACCTGCAGAAAGCGAAAGAGCGTGGCGCGCCGTGGAGTCAAAAGGAGGAATACCGCCGTCTGCCGTTGGCTTGTCTAGGTGGTCCGCTGTTCGTTATTTCACTGTTCTGGATCGGATGGACTGCTCGACCCGACATTCACTGGATTGTACCAGTGCTTGCTGCCTTGCCTTTCGGAGTGGGCTTCGTGTTGCTGTTCCTCGCGCTATTGAACTACCTTGTGGACGCCTATGAGATCTTCGCCGCCTCCGCGACGGCCGCTTCGTCCTCGTCACGATCGCTTTTCGGCGCGTTGCTGCCATTTGCGGCCAAGCCGATGTATGACGCGCTGGGCGTGGCTTGGGCGTGCAGCTTACTCGGTTTTCTGAGTATGATCATGTGTGCTATCCCGTTTGTGTTCATCCGCTATGGTGACCGAATTCGAGCGAACAGCAAGTTTTGTCAGGAGTTGCAGGCCAAGAAGGAGGAGATGGAGGCGAGTAGGAAAAAGAACGAGGCAAGGGTTGAGAGGCAGGAGAAAAGAAAGATGGAGCAAAAGGGGGCAGAGCAAATCGTCTAGACTGGTTGGGTTATGTCTGGGGTTCAATTGCATTGCGCAGGCGAGCAATCAGATGAAAAATGCTGCATACAAGGATGGATATTAATACATAACGAATAATGACACCTGATAGTACCACTATTATTTCACTACCAATAGTGACTTTACTTGGCGTAATAACGGATCATGGTGTATGAAGCAGTGTAGACAGAGGCAAGAAGATGATATTACCGCCTAAAAAGCCCAGTAGAATATACAAGAAGCGAAGCCAGCCAGCCGACCATGAATGAATCAGTCCGTCCGTCACATCAACAGTCTCTTCCTTGGTTCACTTCTCATGATCCGCTCTCCACACCAAGCACACCCGAGCCCTTGCCGTGCAGACTCGTATTGACTCGACTCCGCAACTCCTTCATCGGACTAGCGAACCCAGTACTCGGCGTCTTCTTCCTCGGACTCCGCCTCAGTACCTTCTGTGCCTCCTTCTCCTCTTCTACTTCCTCCTGAATCACGTCTGCACCGCCGACCGAGTCGTCTGCTACCTGCTGCCGCGAACCGACGGCCTGCGACTGAGCTTTCTGCATGTCCGCTCCGAGTTTTGCGGCCGGGTCTCCGAGCTCCAGTGCCGGGCTGTAGATGGTCTCGCTGTTCGATCGTCGCGTGCGTGTCTTGGGCGTGCTCGTCGATTGTTGCGCTTTCTCGGCGTCCACGCGCTTTTGCGCAGCGAGACGCGCGCGTTCGTAGCGGGCTGAGACGTCGCCGCCTTCCCACATGGTGCCCATGATGCGGTCCCAGAAGGTGAAGAATGGCTGGCTGAAGTTGGTCTTGATGCCCCAAGACTGGTGGTGCACGTCGTGGTAGCCGGCGTTGTTCGATGTCAGGTGTTGCAATGGGTCGAATGGAAGCGCGTAGCCGCAGTGGTCGTCGACGGTCTTGATCGTACTGCAGGTGAAGAACCACATGCTCTGGCGTACGGTCATGCCGGTCACGAGGTAGCCAATTCCAGCGCCCAGTGTGTCGAGGAGGAAGCCCTCGAATGGATGGTTGTAGAGCGCGCCGAAAGCGTATGGGACGTAGAGACGGTGGTGTCGCGAGTGGAACGTAGCTGTATGTGATTAGACTGATGCTCTTAACACCAATTGAATCGTACTTACTGTATAGCCACTTGTTCAAGTGCATTGCGCGGTGCCAGAAGTACTGCCATGTGTCGACGATCAGAATTGCAAAGCCGAATTGGACTGCTGGAATTCCAATGTAGTAAATGGCTTTTGCTGCAAGAACCTCCCAGCTAGCGAATGCCGGTACGACCCCCCGCTCCGTCTCTTGAAAGATGTTATAGTTTCCACCGCCAATCAGACCAGCAAGCATTGGGTGAGTAGAAGCCATGTTTTTCGAGATCGATCCTGCGTCAAGCCCGGCCACCGCCAATAATCCTGGGACTAATCGTTGTGCCATCCTCACTCTTTGCGCCCACGATGCGACGTCGTAATCCTCCTTTCCCATTGTTGGTTCGGGGTCGAACATGGTCAATAGTACTCCCACGCCTGTTTGAATAATTTGTTGAATGATGACGTCTCTGAAAACCTCCCAACGCGTGGCATGATTGCGCTTCAACACCTCGGCAGGCGTATGTAAGCGATATTGAGGAAACAGGTCCCATTCGTCGATGAAGTGAAAGAAGAGTGACACCACCCAGTATGCGGCGATTGGAAGGATCAAGGCTAGGTAGGCGTCGGGCAGACCGGAAATAAGAGGCGGCAGTGGTTTGAGGGTGTAGTTGGGCAGCGGAGGCAAGGTGTAGTTAGACATGCTGATTGTGATATGGTCGTGATATCGTGAACTGTATAGATGGCCGCCTCAGAGGTAGTTCGAGGCGGCAGATTGGATGGATGCTGACGGATCAAGTCTCAAGACTCCTTCGGGTGGCTGGCGTGGCTCGTGGAAAACAAGAGTCGTGAAATTGTTTCGTAGGTGATAGTACTGAGGTGCAAGAAAGCGACGATAAGGAGCGGCAATATTTGTTCAAACTGTAGTCGTTCCGAGTCGATTGGAATCTCTGACAGAGTTGAAATTGGATTATTATGAAGATTGTTTATTAGGAACTGGGAGAAGACAAACCAAACCACTCGACTGCGTCGCGAAACCGTCATGGAGCACCGAAATGCCGACAACTCCGATCCACTTTATGCATTTTGTGGCGAATGAACGACAGCGTCGATCCGCCCAAACACCGCAACCATTGGTCTTATTATCTGATAAGATCGATCTATGGCATCGGCGACCCTCCGTGGCGATGTCATCAATCATGGATGAATGGTAGGTATCTTGATTCCTTGCTCAAGAACTACAGATTGCTTTGTTTCCGTTGTTATTCGTCGAGCCTCATAAACCTCACGCCATCATGACTGGCAACGCTTGCTGCATTTGCTCATCTCTTCTCGATACCTACGATCCAGAGACTGAGAAGGCCATTATCCCCGAACGCCACCTAGGATGTTGTGGCCGAACCATTTGTGCCCGATGTATTCGACAAAACTCACGATATGAAACTTATTGCCCGTACTGCCAGATCTCGTCTGAGCCTTCGACGTTACCCCAAGGTCTCAAAGATCCTCCTGCATACACCACGATCGACGAGAAACAGCCCCTGTCCGACGACAAATATGTGGACGACGATCTGCCAGCATACTCGGCCTCGGAGTCCAGACACGTGCTGTCAGAAAAGTCCAGGGATGAACCAGCACAGGATGTCCTTCACTTTGTCACGCCAAACGATACCCCGCAGTCGCTGTCACTCGCTTACGCCATACCGTTGAACGCCTTTAGGAAAACCAACAACCTCTTTGCAGACCATCTTCTACAGGGACGAAAGACAGTCTTGATACCGGGCGAGTACTATAAGGGAGGTGTGAGTCTGTCTCCACAGCCGTTGGAAAGCCAAGAGGAGGAGATCAAGAAGAACAAGATAAGACGATGGATGGTGACATGCAAAGTTTCAGAGTGAGTAGCAACCGTGCATATATCCGCCGAGTATGCAGAGACTAATATGAGGAGCGTTGCTCCGTCGCTCAGATATGATGTTGCAGTATTGTACCTTGAACAAGCCGAATACAACCTTGAAGCCGCGATACAAGCATACCAGGAAGATGAACGCTGGGAGAAGGAACATCCAATGGACGACAAGGGCAAGAGCAGATCGAAAAACGCTGTTGGTATGAGACGCTTCACAGGGTCTAGCCGAGTTGGCTGAGCCTCCTACGCTGCTTTTTCCACTACCTACGACAGGTTGATGAGCCAACCATCACTCTCGTTCTCCCCCTTGGCGTTCAAGCCACCCCACAAGACGACGCTTTTACCGTCCGCAGTCACGTCGGCACCAAACCAGGCTCGCGGTCCAGGATGGACTTTACCTTCGTGAATGAGCTCCTCCGTCGGCTGTACATCCACCTCCGACCAGCTGTATGACCCCGAGTCATATCCGAGTTTTTCTCGTATGGCATCCTTGACCACAGCAGGTTTCAGATCAGTCCAGGACAATGGTTTCGCTGATTTTGATGGAAGCTGCAATGTCCACATGTCTGAATAGAACCTTGAATCTGCGGCCTCTTTCTCCGAAGGTTGGTTCAGAGCTTGCCTGCATCCGAAAATATAGACTAGATATTGTCGACCAAGTCCAGTGTCAATTGGCACCAACGCACTACCTTCACGTGGCTTCGGACCAGGTGTTAGCGGGTTGGTTGGCAATTCAATGCTTTCCCACTTCAGCGCCTTCTTCTTTCTCTTCTCGTCCGAGTGACCGATGTCTAGAGTGTGTACTTCGCAACTCAAGTCGGAAGTACCTGTGATCGTAAACAGCTTTCCGTCCATGAATGCTGCATTGGACGCCGCGACTGGCGCATCTGGTAACGGTGACCATCGCCTCGTTGCCAGATCAAACAACCATGTGTCCTTGAGCTTCTCTCCTGATTGACTTTGTCTTCCACCATGCAGAATGATAATATCTTGCTGGCGGTCGTCTGCAAAGATGTGGTGGTCGAACCTGGCTGCGGGAACACTGCTTTTGGCGTGGGTTCCCGACGTGTCTCTGTTGACGCTCGTTAGGACTTTCCCCATGACCAGAATGCGCAGTGACTTACTTTTCGCCTTGGAGCCTGGCCCACTTCAGCCTTTCTGAATCCCAAAGCCAGATGCATCCATCTTCCTCAATCGGAGATCCATCGCTGCTTGATCCTCCTGAGATGACAACATGCTTGCTGCGTGCGCATGCAGCGTGCCCAGATCTGCTCGTGGGCACATCTCCCTCGTCTTCGAGAGGCGAAGCTGTATAGCATGTATCGTGTGAAGACTGAACGCTCGATACTGATGTGGATATTGCGTGAATGTCGTTAGATGGCAGGTCTCCGTTGGAAAGTCGACCACCGAAAATGTACGCTCTGTCGCCAATGACGGTGATGGTGTGGTACGACCTCGCCAATGCATCTCTAAAAATTTGGTCAGCTGTCCGGCTGATTCACGTTAAGGGGAGTGGGTCGTGGCCCAAACGTACTCATCCTCGCGGAGAAATTGCCTCAAAATGGCTCTCAAAGGTTGTGTAGGCTTCGCGATTGCATAGCCTGCCACTGCACCTCCTTCAATCGTGGTCGAGATGATTTGCTCTGCAACGACGGCACCTGCAGCTATTTCTGCCATGATAAGAACGTGGCAATCGAATGAGAGGCTGAATATATGTTTCGCAACGTGATATCGGAAAAACAAGCAGATTGAAAGCTGTCAAACGAGCACGAGAGCACTTGCCGAATACAAGTAGTTAGGCATGTCTTCAGGCACACCAGCGGAATGGCGTCACGGCCCCGATTCCCCGCACAACTTTAACTCGACGTTGCACGTTGCACATGACTTCCTTCTCCATCTCCTATTCTCTATATCCGTCTTCACGCATTTCTTATTCGACAAAATTTTCACTGCGTACATTTTGTGTGTCAAACACATCGGAGCCGGGGTCTTTCAGCGGCCATGTAGCCGTTCGAGGCTCGCCTAAGTCAGTGCGCACCCCTGTGGAGCCCTACAGTAGGTCGTGACATGACTAGCAGGAAGAGCTTCACTTGACAAGGTTGGTGAAAAAGGTCATACCAAGAATTAGGCATCGTTCCGACTGGTCCAAAAACTGAGATAGTTTGGTCTTTTTCGCCTCCGATATACCTCGAATGCCCTCAGTTATGTGCCGGCTGGCCATCAAGGTGCCTCGAGGTCCCCAGGCATCAAGGTGCCGTTCAGTCACGGGAATTTCTTCAAGTCTTATATATTTCACCAACTCCGCATCTCCACAGAGTAAATGAATACTTTCTCTATCTGACTTCTCCCCAATACAATCTACCACAACTCTCCCTTATCTCTGCCTATCAGCGTGTTACTTTCATATCTCTGCTTATCACCTTATCTCTCAACCGGGTAACCACATCCATCATGACAGAAATCAAGGATGAGTTCCCAGATACACGAGAGCACCGTCTCTCAGACAACACGAGTCGAACAACCTGGAATTCTACATCTCAAGCCTCCGGTAATGGTCTGGTTTCAAGGATTGTCACTGTCAAAACTCAGGAGGAGCTTGAGAGCGAGGCAGCTTCACTCTGCAAGACATGTACAACTGACAACGATAATGAAAAGGACGTGTTCAGACAAGGCACGTTGCTGGCGAGTGGTTACACTCCCAGTGATATAAACTTGTCACTCGAGGATCGCAAGGCACTTGACAAGGAAAACAGCGACAACTGGAAAGATCGTTACAGTCAGCCGAAATGTCTATGGTTCGTCGCCATACTTTGCGGTATGTCAGCCATCGTCCAAGGAATGGATCAGTCTGTCGTCAACGGTGCGCAGACTTATTATGTCAAGGACTTCAACATCACCAACGAATGGATTGTGGGCCTCGTCAACGGCGCACCTTCTCTCTGCGCCTTCGCTCTCGGTTGCTGGACCTCGGCTCCTCTCAACAAATATACCGGCCGTAGATGGACCATTTGGATTTCATGCTTGTTTGCTATCGCCAGCGGCATTTGGCAGGCGTTCACCCACTCTACCTGGGAGCTGTTCGCCGCCAGATTGTTGAAGGGCATCGCGATCGGCGCCAAATCCGCAACGACTTCCGCCTACGCTGCTGAATGCGCTCCACCAATGATCAGAGGCGCCCTTGGTAGTCAGTGGCAGATGTGGACCGCCTTTGGTATCATGCTTGGATTCGTGGCGTCCGTCGCTTTCGGCGATGTCCACAGCGATTCAATCGAAGGACTCAACTGGAGATTGATGCTCGGATCGGCCTCGATCCCACCGCTGTTTGTTTGCGCCTTGATGTTCGCCGTACCGGAGTCTCCTCGTTGGTTGGCCGGCAAAGGCAAGTGGGCAAAGGCCTACGCATCGCTGTGTAAGCTCCGCAACACCAAGGTTCAAGCATCCAGAGACATTTACAACATTCATGTCAGCCTCGAACGAGAGAGGGAAGAGGTACCTAAAGGCTGGAAGAAGAAGGTCACTCAACTTTTCTCGGTTCCTCGCAACCGACGTGCGGCTCAAGCTGCATTCTTCCTTATGTTCATGCAGCAATTCTGTGGAGTCAACGTTATCGCCTACTACTCTACCAAAATCTTTGAAGACGGCGGCTTCCCTACCAAGACCGCTCTACTTGCTTCCCTCGCGGCTGGCCTCATCAACTGGTTGTTCGCAATTCCTGGCGTATTCATGATCGACAAAAGCGGACGCCGCCCTCTCCTCATGTGGACCTTTCCCATGATGGCGGCATGTCTCTTCTTCACTGGCTTCAGCTTCTGGATCCCGGAAGGCAACGCTAGAATTGGATGTATCGCAACTGGCATCTACCTCTTCATGATCGTCTACTCGCCAGGCATGGGCCCGGTCCCTTTCACCTACTCCGGTGAGGCGTTTCCGCTCGCTGTTCGCGACATCGGCATGTCATTCGCGACAGCCACGTGCTGGGGTTTCAACTTCTTGCTAGCCCTTACCTGGCCAGCTCAAGTCAAGGCGATGACTCCTCAAGGCGGCTTCGCCTGGTATGCCGTTTTCTGCCTCGGTGCCTTAGTTTTCACTTACTTCTGCCTACCAGAGACCAAGGAGAAAGAACTCGAAGAGCTAGACGCCGTCTTCAGTGTCCGCACCCGAGACCACGCTCGGTATATGTGGCACAACCTATCATGGTTTAGTGACAAAAAGATTCCTGATGATTTGCAGGAAACTCGGGCAGTGCTCGAGGACAAGAAGACGAAAAGGGTTGTGGAGACCGAGAAGGAGCAAGGTGCATTGACGGTCTAGGGTTCGCACTAACAGAGAGCGGAGAATAGGACTAGAAAAGCGCTGCTTTTGAGATACCCCTGGGACTTCGTGCAACAAGAGCGCTATTGGCGTTCAGGTATGGGCAAAACGTGGTAAGCCCACATCATGTGAATAGATTTCTGAACATATTGTATCTTGCCATTGTATCATAGCATGAGCATTACGTCTTCAATCACGATTACACATTTTGAGTCCTTGTCTAGACTGAGCGTGATCGTCCAATACTTCATGCTGCCCCTCCCGTCGAAAACAATATTGTAGTGCGCATCGCAGGTTCGCAGACAGAAGACGAGATTCACCTCCATACATTCACACCCTCTTCTATACCGAGCGTTGTCGTTCACCTATACCGAGTGTGATCGCCCAATAGTCCATGAGAGGCTCACGTCGGAAGAAAATTGATGTAGTGTGCATCTGAAGTTTGTAGGCAGAAGATGAGATTACCTTAGCACCTCCTTCCATTTCCCCGCGGGTGGCGCCATTCTTGCCGGTCCCAGCCAAGTGGGCTGGCTGAAGCTTGATTTGGCTTGAATTCTTTCCTGATTTGGTAAACCCGATGTGATGATCCGCTTTGCAGTTGCAGAATCCTCAAAAACTATGAGGTCATCATGGATATGTCTCGTGCAGTAGTCGATTCGTCGGAAGAACGCACAAACTGCTGGCGTGTCGGTTTGAGCCATTTGTTGCCTCACACAAGGGATCGCATAAAACGAGTAATAAGAGGCAGGTCTTTTGTGGACCTGCAGATATTTCGAATGGCAAAGCCAAGAACCTCGTAGGCGCAGCCGTTCAGTCTGACGCCTCGACATCCTTTGTGCCTGAACGGAAGCTGATATCATCAGGGTTCGACCTTCTTTGCAGCATGATGATCGTCCCTCCGCCTCAAAACCCTGCCACGATCGATACAGGTATCCACACTGATGGCTGAGGATCTGACGCTTCTCCGGCAGCAGTCGCAGCAATGGGGATTTCTCATTGGCACCGCCCGCAGCATCCGCATTCCTATGTCGATCAATAACCTATTGCGAATTCCCTCGCCAGAAAAGGCCTCACGGTAACCGTCTCGGCCTAGACGGCTGCCGTCGTTTGGGCAAACCTCAGCCGTCGTCATGTCTACCTAACCAGATCAAACTACTCAAAATACTGCAAATCTGTATTCGACGTGTTGAGCTTTGGTAAGTTCATTGGCGGGGACATTTTTGTTTCCGATCAACCGTAGTCTATGTGTGATTCGTATGCACGTCGAGAAATGCTCAATTTTTGGTTGATACAAGAACTTCCTTTTTCCCTCTAAACATCATTGATTTCTTCAACACTCATCAGGCAAGACCAACTCACTTCTCTTGCATTCATCGAACTACATCACATACACTTTCACAGTTGTCACCTTACATACCTGGACCTTCTGCAACCAACCTTGAATCAATCACTTAGTCGAGGACATTGCTTCTGACTACTGGAGCAAATCTACCAATACTACTCAAATCAGCATTTCATTCATCGTAGCCCATAACGGTTCCGCAATGGCAGCGCTACTCGTTGCGTGCGGTGCATGTCTCGCCGATAAATTCAGCAAGAAGAGACAGGCGAAAAAGGAACGCGAGGCCGAATATGCAGCCAACTTCGAAGAGCTCAAGGCCGAAAATGCCAAGCGCGTACACGGTCTGCATGGAACGTCGACGCAGAATCTCGAATATGCATCCCAGCGTTCGTCATACACACCCGAGATGGGCGAGCCGCCAAAGTACGACGCTATTGATGGCACGAACGGTCAAGATTTTGCACAACGTCCGACGCACATGACGACGCAAGTGCCCGCGCCGGTCGACGACATGAGGCAAAGAGGACGAAGGATTGACAGGAACGAACTATGATGCAGCAACAATTACTCATGGCTGTTGTCACTCATCCACACAACAAAGCCAACGAATCGAACGACTTACGGAACATACCTTGCACACCAATTCATCTATTGCTGCATCCACCCATTGAATCAATATCCTGCTGGACAGGATGACTTCCAACGACCTGCCTGTGGATTTACTTGTTTATTGTATTTCTTACAGCCTTATACCTCACGAGCATCGCAAATCAATTCCTTTTCTCCCCTTCTTGTATTCAATCTTATGAAGTGCTTCCTCGGCATGTTTACTTCCGTTGTACTTGACAAACTGCCTCGGCTGGCCGTCCATCATGCTTCAACACAAACGATGCTTGCTGCGAAGCTTGTTACGCGACAAAACCGAATGTAGTTTGCATCTGCATCATCGAGCTTACGATCGTATTAAGCATAGCGTAACAACTTTGAGAATCGGCTTGTTTGCACGACTTCTCTATCACATGTTATAACCACTATAAGTCCGGAGTGGATTTCCCCGCATCATTTCTCCAACTTCACCATATCAATACCCCGCACGAGGATTGAAGTACACTGTATCTCACGACACTTTCAATCCTAATTTGTATGTTCAGCATAAGAACTCTGGTTGTCTCGAGGATAGAACAGAGAGAAGCTCTGCCGTCGTTGCGGTTGGTAAAGACGTCCCATTAGACACTATTTCCAGTTCCTTATCACGATGCCTCAACAACCAACATGGCAGTCCATCGCCTCACGCAAGCAAGCAGAAAGAGAATCACGGATCCCCTCAGAATGGCGTCTCAAGACGATCCCGTCTTCGCAAAGCGTCCTTACGGTGCCCCGAACGAGCGGCATCCTCACCCAAGCCGAGCTTTCCATAACCGAAACAAAAGACGCCACAGCCCTACTCTCAGCCATCCACTCCCGCCGTCTCAGCAGCACAGAAGTGGTAACAGCTTTCTGCAAACGTGCTGCCATCGCTCAGCAAGTCACAAATTGCCTGACTGAGATTCTATTTACGGAAGCTATTGCTCAAGCCAAAGAGCTAGACACCTACATGGCTCGCACTGGAAAGCCCAGGGGACCGCTCCATGGGTTGCCTATGTCTGTGAAAGACACTTTCAAGATTCGTGGTCATGACGCGAGTGTAGGTATCGCGGCCTTGTGTTTCAAGCCTGCCGAGACGAACTCTACGCTTGTGGATATCCTGCTTGATGCAGGCGCGGTCATCATTGCGAAGACGAATATCCCACAGACCATGATGGCGCTGGACAGTCACAACAACATCTTCGGAAGGACGATGAATCCGGCGAATAGACTGCTGACCGCGGGTGGTAGCAGTGGTGGTGAGGGTGCTCTGATTGCTATGAGGGGAAGTATGCTTGGTATCGGAACCGACAATGGAGGCAGTGTAAGGATACCGGCCATGTGTCACGGGCTGGTGGGTGTGAAGCCTAGTCATGGACGGCTGTCGTATGCGTATCAAGAAGGAGGGAGCAAAGAGGGATCGGATGCAGTCACCCTCAGAGCTAGTGCTGGGCCGATTGCCTTGAGTGTCAGAGATGCGGAGTTGGTTTTCAAGGTTGCCAGCGAATTGAGGTCCTGGGAGAGGGATCCAGAAGTCGTGCCGCAGAGCTGGGAGGCACAGTTGAAGTTGGAGGCGACGATGCATGGAATGAGAGGTGCACGACCGTTGCGAATTGGCGTGGTCAGGACTGACGGTGTCACGAGACCTCTACCGCCGATCACAAGGTTTATGGACGAGATCGCGAACACGTTAAAGAAGACTCAGCCACGGAATGGTGTGCCGGCGATCGAGGTTGTGGACATGAACATCACAACGCTTCTCAAGCAGTGTCAAACGGTGGTCAACAAAGCCTTCTCCATCGACGGTGCCAACAATTGGTTCGATCTTTTGGAGGCGACGGGAGAGCCACTGTCTCCTTGGATGGCCTCGAGGTTGACACGAAGACCACAGTACAGCCTCGACCGGGTCAAGGAGGTCCACGGGAAGCGCAGCACAATGCAAACAGAGTTTCTACGAATCTGGAACGAAGCCGGAGGACATTGGACTTCATCAAGCGGCACGGGTGACGCTACTCTCGACGCCATCATCTGCCCTGTAGCACCTCATCCGGTACCAGAGATCGACAGATGGAACACGGCGTCGTACACTTCTGCCTGGGTACTGCTGGATTATCCGTCAGCTTGCTTGCCAGTTCGGAAAGTACAGACTGCCGACCTCGACGGCGAGCTATCAGGGGAAGCGCTATCCAGCTGGGACAAGGCGAACATGAAGCTCTGGAACGACGTCAATAGGAATGTCTACCTTGACAGTCCGCTTTGTATTCAGGTAGTCACGCAGAAGCTGCAAGAGAGAAAGCTGTTGGACGTTATGCAGGTATTGGAAAATGTCCTGCAGCAATCGAGCGGTGAGCGACCTCGGCTGTGATTGTGGGAGATATCAACATATGAGATCCGATTGTCTTCCTTCGTACCAGTACAGCACTGATGTTGAGTTCGAGTAATCCTTCAGTGCCAAAGTGCCCATGCGAACACGAGTTCGTGTACCGGCTCGTGCCGAAACGAGGAGAGGCAGCTGGAGGATTCATGGAGCTATACCTTATGATGTCATGCTATATTTGGTTGCCCGTGCACGTGAGCGTGACGCGGGCACGTCACTGAGCTCCACACAACACCTGGCAGGGCAGTGAGAGGAGAGCACTGTGACCTGAGCTTCTCCAACATTCAACTGACCGCGTGCTCTCTTTCCCTACTCTACACATAAACAAATTCTCACACGACCTTGTACTACACAAACTACAACTCAATTGAACTTTCGCAAGACAGCCCTAACAACTAAAGAACTCACTACCGTCAAGATGACTCGTGGAAACGCTGGCCAGACCAAGATTCACTACAAGGGCAAGGAGGACGACTATGTCATCTTCGCTGAGAGCGCCCAGGCAGTTCGCGACTGGAAGAGTGACAAGACTATCCCTCTCGCCCAGGTCGTAAATGGCTTCAAGATCTTCATCACCCACAAGTGAGTGCAATTGGTTCCTCTTCAGCAATACAGGAGCTGACAATTATAAGGCACGGAGCTCAAGGTATCCTCGACACTGCTTCCAAGGGCCAGCTCGAGAGCGAGTTCGGTACCCACAGGGATGAGGATGTCATGATCCAGATCATGGAGAAGGGATCGATCATTGAGTCTGAGGTAAGCAAGTTTGCAACTCGTTAACGGGGACAAGGACTAACTTCCGCTTAGGAGCACGGAAAGTCTGGCGACCGCAACATCACTGGCGGTCCTTCTGTCCACCACTAGATTCCTGGCTCGAATTCTACGTGTCCACACGCCGACCGCGGTGGGCCAGAGCCAGCCTGCGCTCGCTTGAATACATCTTTATGTACAAGACAGCTTGAGCCGCTGGTACGATCATATTAGCAATCTATGCTAGGAAGATGATGGCCATTCCCATATAGCACGATACCACTGCGCAATATGCGAAATACGAAATCAACGTAAAATTGATCGATCTAGCACAGCCCGACGTCGAGCGCAGCCGATTGTAGGTTCTTCACCGGTAATGGACGCATGACACGGGGCAGTTGTCTCTCGGCCTGAGGCAACCATGTCTCTGTGCACAGAACTATAATATGAGTCGAGGGTCGCCAAGGAGCGAGGGGGTTAGTGAGTGAAAGAGGTACCTTGGTGAACGAAGGAGGTAATATGTGATAAAAGTCGCCATGCCTCTCACGTTTTCTGAATTGCACCTGGTCTTCACTTTTGATTCACTGAGTACACCAATATCTCAGTACGCGACCTTTCGTTCCATGCTTACCCCGCCCTTGCTACTACCCTTTATTCACTCATTCATCGTTGTTTGCCCATAATCATTGCTACTGGCTGCCTACTTTTATTAAACGCACAACTCTCTTCACTACAATGGACCCCAATACCAGCAAGAGGAGCCGCGAGAACTCACAGGCACCCTCTCCAAAGCGCCTTCGTGCCAGCGACTCGGCAATAGACAACATCAACATGAGTTCTTCCAGACTTCCTCACCTTCCAGCCGAGCTCAGACACAAGGTCGAGAGCTACCTGCCACGTGCGGACAACGAGGCGGCTCATATCGTTTCGCTTCCTGAACGTCCCAAAGTTCACCACAAGTCAAGAAACCCTTCCGTCCCACCAGTGAATGGAAGTTGTCCTCTAATGAAGCTACCCACGGAAATCTTGCGACAGATCCTTCTTCAAGCCGCAATTCTTCCTACAAAAGATCGCGTCATCAACCCTCGCCCACCACCAAAGGAGGAGAACACCATTCGCGATCTTCTGGTGCTTAACAAGGAGATCCACGATGTTCTGACTACGATCCTGTACGAAGAACGCACCTTCGGCATCTACGTGCATGAAGGTATTAACGGCGGTGTTGAGTTCCTCGACTCTGGTATTCAGCCTCTCCAACATAGAGACGCCTTTACATACCTTTCTTTTCCTCGCCTCGATGAAGAAAACGATACTGGCGTCGGAAGAGTCATGAAGGTTATCGTCACGGTCTTTCCAGCTTTCGACTCCGCCCTCCTCAGTGGGATCGATGGTGGACATACTCTCGCCGACAGACCACGAGGAGAAGAGGCACGTCACCTTCCTCTCCTGACTTACTTCATGCTTACCGCCCTCTCTGACTTGCTCTCTCGTGACCCAGAGCCAGACAAGACCCGTCGCCTCACCTCCTTGACGATTAAGTTCGCACCTCCATATATTGAGCCGATCGCCACACCAATCTTCACACCACCAACTCATATGCCCCGCAGCGAGATGGAAGTCACCAAGGAGGCAAAGGAAAAGGCGACGAATGTCGCAAACAGCATCCTGCTGAGCCACTTCTGCGCCGACGCGAACACGGCCAAAGCAACTAGCATGTCCGGCATGTCGAACATGGAGATCATCCTCTCCGGTTTCGAAAAGCTGTGGGGTGTGCACAACGCACGCTTGTACTTACCAGTCGGCATGCGCCAGGTCAGCGCGTTCGATGGATTGCCCCACAGAGTGCGTGCAGCAGCGATGAGACCTGCTGCAGACGGCGGCGAGAACTTGGCTCAGAACCTTCTTCCCGCCAGGGTCGCGCTCGAGGAGTGGGTCAACTGGGCTAAGAACGGCTTTCGACTCAACTTGGAAGACCAGAAGCTCACCGAGGACGACTTCATGGATGGTCACGAGCAGGAGTTTGACGACTTTGACGATTTTGACGATGTCGAGAGCTCTGGAGAGGATGAAGAGATATCTGAGACCTGATGGAATGGAGCGTTTCGGCAAGCACAGCCTCGCGACATCACATACAACCGCTTTGCTTTGAGTTAGGACACTGAAGGAGCACTGAGCGGCCCAAACTGTTTGGAGTTAAACTGATGGGATCTACGAGATTTACGACGAACATGAAGAAAATGAAGATATGAGAAAAGAGCAGTTCAAATGTGGGACAACGACCTGAAGGAAGAATGGGTTGCCACTTTTCCTTACGATTGGTCACGATTTTCCATTGATAGTGGTGCGACTTCAGTTTCACGTTCGTTGAATACGAGACATGAAGGAAGAAGAGATCGGTACTTTAACAGTATGCATAATCATTTACGGATCTCATTTGACAGTAATGCAATGTAGCTTGACTTGCCACATTCCATGCTGCTTTGTGAATACTGCGGTCTGTAGATGCCTGAAGATCTGATCATATTATTGCGCCTCAACGTGCATAGATTGAAAGAAGATGAGAGTAGTCTACATGAGTCCATTGTACAACAACTCGCGCGCTCTTCCATCAGAACTCCTGCCAGACTGTCTCCCATTACTCACGGGTATCTCTCTATCCCCAGAGCGGCGCAACAGTCTCGACCGCCCTCTCGACAACAGCTCTTACCCGATCACCAAGTCCGCGCGCAGAACACTCGACCTCTAGCGTCTCCAACCAGACCTTCGCAACTGCCTTGTCGACGGCGATCTCCAGTCCAGGCACCGGAATACCTAGCTCATGCAGTCGAGCCAACTCGGCAGCTTCCCGATGCGCATTGGCTTTCTCTGCTTGAACCGTGTCTGTCTCTTCTGTGGATTCACCGTTGGCTATGCCGTTGCTGTGTTGAGCAAGACGAGGGCGGTCGATGGGTGTGATTGCGTCGGGTCCGAAGTGTGATTCTAGGAACATGCAGAGACGGCTCAATCGCTCGGCTGGTGTGATGTTGGCGTGGAGGTTTCGTTTCGAATCGCTGTGGTCGTGAGAGTGCGAGTGAAAGTGTTGTTTCGAGGATTCTAGTGGACGTTAGTGGTGCTTCGACGTGAAGGAACCCAAGGCAAAGTGGTACGTACGTTTGACGGCTGCCGGACTGCTCTCCACGCTGTAAAGAACAGCAAGTACGGCGTCGGCTATTCCGTCATTTTGGACGTTACCCTCCCATTCTACCTCTACGGCGCCTTGTGCGCCGATCTTGACCTTTACTGCACCCATGACTTCGAAGATGATGTCTGAGTAACGTTCAATTTCTTCGTCGGCCTCTTCGTACTTGCTTCCACCATTCGCGTCTTCTGACTTATTAAGACCATTGGCGGACGCCGGGTCAGAAACAACGCGAATAGTGCCAAAAGTGCCCTCTAGCGCCCATCTGATGAGTTCTGGTCCAGCGGCCGACAATGTGAGACGCTGTCGGCAGAGTATGGTGGTCGTGGTCAGACCGGCGTATTCCTTGAGATCCTCTGGTGCCATCAGACTAAGCTTGAAGTCATTCTGTACAAGCACTCCTGTTACGATCTGTCCACCGTCGGCACCGAGCTTTGGCTTTTTCTCATCTGGACTGTTCTCGTCGCTCGACGATGGCGGCGAAGGCATACCAGTTGGTGGGTGAATCTGGTTTGCAAGACGGCCTACAACTTTGGCGACTTTGTCTTGTCGGAAGGGAATGCGGACTTCTTCGCAGTTCGCTGGCGAGTAGATCTTGGTTGGCGTAGTCTTGTTGGCGTTCAGTGAGAGAAGCTTGGACTTCAAACGCATCATGTTTGTCTTTTCTCCATGCACGAGAATCTAGGAGAACGAACGATTAGTACAGGTTGATGATTGTCGCACTCAATAAAACTTACGACGACCGGCGCTTGTATCTCCTCAATGAACTCTCGATTCTCGGTTCCATCAACATGTGCAGCAAAACTGTATTCTTGCACTGTGCATCTTCTGGGGATCATGACCTTGTCATCTCCTCCACCTCTGCCTTTGCCAGTCATACCTGGTACTCTCGCACCGCCTCTGTTGGTCATTGTGGCTTGAATGCTTTCCGGCTCTGTAAGAATAACTTTGGCCATGGTACCTTCTACACTATAACCGGTAACGATGACACCGTTTTTGGGATCGGGCGCCCAGCGCTCGAGCAGCGCTCTTGAGACACCATTCTGAAGCATACCAGGACTCGCCAGCATAACGCAGCCTCCAACGTCTTCGAACCTTTCAAGACTCTTGAGCGCGCGGATCCATCGAAAGTCCCAGGGACCACCTGTGCCGTTTTCTGTGTTGCCTTCGGCGGCTTCTACTAGCCTCTTTTGGAACATGCTTCTGATGTTGTCGTTCATGGCGTCAATGTATGTTTGGTATACCAGCATACACCTCTTGGCGAGATTGCTTGCATAGTAGATTGGGTATTTCCTGTAATCCGGGTGTCTGTTCCAGTAGTCTTCGAGAATGAGTAGCAGCTCTTGCGCTCGTCCGATAGCAAAGACTGGCATCAAGACCCTCCCACCGCGATTAAGGACGCTTGTGACAGACTTCATGAGTGCAGTTTCACGTTCTACCCGCGGAATGTGAGAAGCGACACCAAAGGTAGACTCGGTGATCAAAACATCCACTCTGACGCCTTTCGGTACCGAAGCAGGGATCAGATGACGATCCTGTTCTCGACTGTAATCACCAGTGAAGAGAATATTGAGGCCGGCAATCTCGATCAAGAACATGGCCGCTCCTAGGACATGTCCGGCGGGATACGGGGTGATTCGTATCGAAGAGTGTGTATGTGTGGCATGGAAAGCGACGGTCTGGGTAAGGGGAAGGGTGTTGATAATATCAGCCTCATTGAAGAGCTGACTGACATGTTCGGACGATGTGTGTGTGTTCTGTACTCTGACAGAATCCTGCATCAACCATTTGTATATTGCTTTGGTGGGATGCGTCATAAAGACTCTGCCGCGGAAGTTCGTCTTCGCCAGTACGTAAGGTAATGATGCGGCGTGGTCCATGTGAAAACTAGGTAGCATGTCAGTATTCGTAGTTCTACGATATCACCATTGAAACGATGACAATGGACGCGTCGATAGAAATAGTAGGGAAACAAGATTGCATTTCTTTTGTCTATGTACAACAATCTTGATGGTCCCATTCCATACAAGGATACAAGGCCGCACCATGATTACAGAATCAAATACCATGAGCTGACACCTCGATCCGTCGGATGACTCTTCGATGAATGCAAAACAATGCGATGCCGTGGGGAGTATAAGGAGCGAAAATCACTTACTGTGTGATCAAAAGGATGTCAACCGTACTCAGGTCAAACTCGTCGTAGAAAGGCAAAGCCGCCAGGCCATCATATGCCGGATGTATGCCAGCATCAAGCATGACCGTCTTCCCCTTGTACTGAATGATGTGACACGATCTTCCAACCTCATTTCCACCTCCCAAGCACAAAAACATCAACTCATCGGATGGGTCAACCGGCTCTTCATCTTCGGGCGACGCCGTGTCAAGTTTCCTTTTCGTAGCCATCGTGTGAACGTGTTGTTGCTCCGATTCTGAAGGGCGACGAGCTAAGAGGTCGAGAGATAAGCGCGCGAAAGCTGTCTCGTGAGCAGCTAACTCTCAAGTACGCTATTACATGAGCGTAAACCTCACGTAGTCTCGGGCGACTTGGACAGGTTTGACGATATGACGCGAAGGGATGATGAGAATCAATGAAGAGCAATGAAATACCGGAGATTGAGAGCAAGATTGATGCCCAGGCACAACGCAGTCGGTTTCGAGCACAATTGAAGTCCGCGGAGGGCGCACGGTCCAATTTCGTTCGCGACGACATTCCGCGATTCTGATCGATCAGTGAATCACTGCTTCGGCAAGCACTTGCCTAACGCAAGAGATGTGCGACCTCCACGTATAAGGTATCAATCGAGCGCGCATCTGATTAACGATCGAACGGCAAGGACTACTCACTGGTCTCACTGGTGACGGCCTCAACGGGTGTTTGCGCATGATGGTCGCTGGATCTGGAACATAAGACCTCACTTGACGTGGTTGCTGCCTCACACCTCTTTTAATTGCGCCAACACTCTTACTTTCTGGACACCTCATTCTTCCACGCGCAGTCATGGCGCACCAAATGTCGCCCACTCAGCGCCCTGCGCAGCGACCATATTCACCATATTCACAGCAGCCAGCACATTCTCCACCTAGTTTGTCCATGCCTCCGGCGAAGCGACAGCGCCTGGAGTCTGATGCTTCATCACCTCAAATGGGCTATGGCTCAATACCAGGATCGCCATACGGACCATATTCAGCAAACGGATCCGCCGCTTCACCTCCGTTCAATGCACCTCAAGCCATGAGTTCGTCTCCACCGCCTGGCACTATGGGCCCTCCTCCGCGACCAAATCCAGCGATCAAACAGGAAAAGGAAGAGAAAGAGAAGATCTCCGATATCAGCGACATCAGCGATGCTATATGGGGCTCCGGTGTGGATCTGAGAGAGGAGGAGAATTACTTGACCAACACATTCCGCAATCAACACAGCCAATCTTTCGAATCCGGTACCACTTCAGCCACCAATAGTTTTGGTCAGATTTCGCAGGGTAGCTTTGGCAACCAACCAGCGTTTGGGGGAAGTGGATCCATCTCACAGAGTATCGAGACACAAGAGAGCGTGGAGCAAGAGCTGAATCGCAAACACCAAGCTGCAGCGCGGGCCTGGGCGCTACAGCACGAGCATCCACTTCGCGACTCATTCTTAAGTGGGAACACCATGCGATTCCGCATTCACCAGATTGCGGTAAATCAGGGCGTCACTCTTGATATCAAGGGTCTCTGGGAACCGGAGAGAAAACCACCGGGACCACCGCCAACCAAGCCGCAGGGCGTGAACGGCGTCACCGCTGTCGGTCCGGATGGAGTGGGTATAGCTGCGTTTCAAGCTAAATCGATTCCGGAAACTACTTCACATGCTGTTTTAGAGGAGTCTGCCCGTTATGCAGACATCCTCTCACTCTTGTCGCTTGCCGCCAATGAGCGCTTGAGGGGACTACTTGACGAAGCCTACACTCTTGCGAGAGGTCGTCGGTATGGCGATAACGGCGTTGTACCTCCGGATCTCCAAGACATCGCGACGGGCGAGGGAAGAAGATCGGCTTCCGTCAAGGCAACATCCATTACTGGAACATCTTGGGACAAGACTCAAGATGAGGCAGAGGATGGAACCGTACCGAAGGGTATGTATATTCCATGGAAGAGTCTTGGATATTTACTAATATGTATTATAGAAGCACAACCTGAACCCACGGTCTCATTCACGAGTTCGTTGACATCACATCTCCAGAAGCTCGCTGTAAGTGACAGGGACATGGAGGTGTCTCGCGTCAAGAAACGGCAAGAGAGAGCAAGGAAGGCCGCTGCTGCGGAGAAGGCGGCGTTGGAAGGCGATGGGCCTATCACTACAGGAGCCTCAACTCCCAGCACGCCAGTCACACCTGCTGTGGACTTTGCTACCTCAGTGGCAGGGGACAAGCCAATGACGAAAAAGGAGAAAGAACGACTTGCGAAACTCGGTAACAGCGATGACGCATTACACAATCGCGCAAACGAGACAGCGGCGATGCAGCTCGGATTCGGCAAAAAGAAGAAGACGTATAATTGGATGACGGGAGGTGCCGCCGCGCCCTCCAATCCCTACACTCCCAAAGCGACCAAAGCCGCGACAGTCACGAACGGTACCAAGGGCGATGGCAAGAAATCAGGCACGGACAAGGCCTTGCAAGCCACAGAGCGCAAATGGGGGAGTTGGCGAGAGAGCGGAATTGAGGGCCAAGGCATTCAGATTCGAGACTTTGCTGCCGTGCTGGAACGCGACGGAAAGGACAGAAAGGCCTTGCACCGTTGTTTCATGAGCATGGGCTTGCGCGACGAGTAGCGTAGTCATGGTCGCCCGTGGTATTGCTCAAGGACATTTCTGGCTGGAAAAAGACATGATTAATGTAGCGAATGGAAAAGTTCCCCGCTTCACATGAGGTCCTATCCTGATACCGTGGGAAAGATTCCTCCGCGGCTTGCTTGTAGTTCCTCATGTTTGTGTACGCTAAGTACATGGGCCATTACAAAACGGGTGAGTATGCCAGATAGATGCAAGCAGTTCCGTTCGTTGAAAGGAGGTCACGGGAACAACGCATGAAGGGTCGAACGAAACTCATATATGAATAAATGTCTCTTCACTATCGCTAGACACAAGCCATACTCCATCCTCTCACCGTCTCCATGATCTTGTTTCATCGGTCTCGTTCCATCGCAAAAGGGGTATCATATTGTAGTAATTCTAATTTCGTCCGTCAACGCCGTAAATCATACCACCGTCGGGGAAGACCAAGTGTCTCCTCCACTGGCATCCGCGCATCATCATCCTCCTCTTTCAGGCGCACTGCCAGTGTGACTCGCTCAACCGGCTCTTCTAATGCCGAACAAGTATCCGAGCTCCTGCACTGTAAGCCGACTAAGCCTCTGACCAGCACCATCATCGAGCGCCTCGTTGATCATCTCTCTCTTCTTCTCCTGCAGCGCAATGATACGGTCCTCCACGGTTTCCTGGATCAGCAGACGATGGACCTTGACATCACGTGTCTGACCGAGGCGGTGAGCGCGGTCGATTGCCTGCTCTTCGATGTATGGATTCCAGAAGGGGTCGAGGATGATGACTTGAGACGCAAAGTTCAGATTGAGACCGGCGTTTCCTGCCTTCAGCGAGACGAGCATGATGCGGCGGTTGGGCTCTTCTCTGAAACGCTGGACGGCGTCCCCACGGTCGGTCGCATTCATGCTGCCGTCATAGCGCTCGTAAGACCAGTTCTTGCTGTCGATGGGAAGCTCGATCAAATCGAGAAGAGAGGTCCATTGGGAAAAGAGAATGATCTTCTCATCAGTCTGGGTCATGATGTGGTCCAGAAGCTCCATCGTCTTGTCGACCTTAGCAGAAGGGACCCAGTTCTCTCGAATACGTTCGAAGTATTCTTTCTTGGCTGCCTTGTTCTTCATTGAAGCACGCTTCAACTCAGCCAAGGAAAGAGTGGTATACTTCTTCTTGACCTTCTTCTCCGGAGATTTTCCCTTGCTGTCTTTCTTGCCCTTCTTTGACTTGCGCTTTCCGAATTTCTTGCTTTTCTTCTTTTTCTTCTTGTCGTCGTTAAGCACAACCGGGCGCTTACCCTTGGCCTTTGCCGAGGGTCCTTTGACGTCTTCCTCAGAGTCCTCAATGGGCGATACACGAGAATCGTTTGCTCTTGTCGAAGCGGCAGCATTTCTGGCCTTCATGTCTTCAGCCTCGCCCTCGGTCTCAGAGTCATTGACATTATCGTCAACGATGAAGCCGTCCAGAGAGCCAGTCTCGTCTTCATCATCATCATCTTCTTCGTCGCTGTCAGCCTCGGATTCGGTCGCGTCACTATCGCTTTCAGTCTCAGCATCCTCCGCAGCAGCCTCGGCGGCCTCTCCTTCAGTAATTGCAGGCAGTTCAGGCATTTCAGGTACCGGCACATGCACCTTCTTGAAGGTCTCGTAGTCGATGACCATGCTCGGGTCAATCTTGCCACGACACTGAGGGCATTTGGTAACACGATTATTGTTTTCGTCGTACTCCTGACCAAGAGAAGCATCTTTGATCTTGGTGTAGCATTCCGGGCAGGTGTGGTGACCGCATGGAACAAAGATGGCTGGGTTTTCAATAGCGTCGAAGCAGACTGGACATTCGAAACTGCCATCAGCTTCCTTGATACGGCTCACGACCGCTTCTTCGAGCTGTTTCGCATAGTCGATCATGGTTTCCTCGGAAATGTTGGCGGCAGCAGCAACGGCAAAATCCTTGACCAAATGTGGATGGCAACATGCCTGACGCAAGCGAAGAAGCATGACCAGAATGTGAGCATAAGATCTACCGACGGTACCAGCGTTGACGTATTTGTTGAATTGAATCTGCGATTGGGTCTCGATCGCTTTGTAGAAATCCCGCTCCTCCTCGGTAAATTCGGGATTGGTCTCTTCAACAACACGTTCTGGCAGCGTCAGGATCGGCTTACCGTTGACCTTGGTCTTCTTGTGGCGACGAAGAAGGACAGCCTTCAATAGCACCTGCAGCTTTTGCATTGCGCGCTTTCGGAAGTCTTCGTCCCTGCCTTTGAGCGGTCTGGAAAAGTCATTGTTGAAACGTTGCCAGTCATTGTATGGCTTGATGCGCAAGAACTGTAGCAATGAATGTAGCTCATCTACACTGTTCATCATGGGCGTACCGGTCATGCAGAAGCGAGACTTTGCGTTGAGCTTGTACGCTGCTTTGGCTGCTTTCGTGTTGCGATTCTTGATGTTCTGTGCTTCGTCGATAATGATGCGATACCACTTGGATTTCTCATCGATGAAGATGCACTTTTCATCCGCTCTCTCGACAGCACCAGCATCGTAATGTCTACGATTGTCGAACTTTTCGCGCCTGCGCATCTCGGCTGCAAGGGTGCCGAAGGTTGTGAGAACTACGTCAAACTCGCTCAACGCACTGAAGCTCTTCTTCTTGGTTGTGCCGTGATGGATGAACACACTCAATCTGTGTCGACTGCCATTTCTGAGCTTGTTGTGGATTTCTTCCTTCCACTGACGGAGCAGAGCGACAGGTGCAATGACCAAAGTGGTTCTGCATGTCGGATCCTCAGATCGATGGGTGGCCACCAGTGCGATCGCCTGTACGGTCTTCCCAAGGCCCATATCATCAGCCAAAATGCCGCCCTTGTTGGTGCCATTCTCCGCCGTTTGGAGCCAAGTCAAGCCAACATTCTGGTATGGTTTGAGCGAGACCGTCATTCCTTCAATTTCGACATCGCGCTCATCAATAGGGGTATCATCATCTGGACGGATGTTGTCCAAAATATTCTTGAGATCTTCAGCTACCTCCTCGGCTGATCTGTCGTCAAAGCCATATGGATCACTGTACGGTTTGACGTCTTCGAAATTGTTAGAAAGGCGGGTCTCGAGACCGGTAGCACCAACGAGATTACTGATCTCACTGAGCTGGTCGTAAACCCCATTAAGAGTACGTCCGGCACCACCAATGACTCTGTTGATCTGAGACCTGGCCTGCGTTCCCATTGCACCCATGCCTTGACCAGGGTATGGTTGGTAGATGCTGGCAAGGGGATTATACGTTGGACGTGCTGGACTGTACATTGTACCGGGTGCTGTAGAGGGCTGAGTGCCATACACGAATCCTCGATCGGGGCCGAAACGCTGACCTTCTTCCCGCATACGGAAGATGTCAGATGGGGACGTACTGAAGTTTCTAGCTTCCTGTCTGATGTCATTGGCCTGTCGCTGGAGAAAGTCATTGTACGGATTCTGCGGCCTCGCGCGTGAAGGTGTCGGATCATCGTCGGTCAGGTCAATAACCTCACGGCGAAGTCCAGATAACGCAGGGCCATTCCTAGAAGCTCCTGTGACTTCCATTGGCTCTGGCTTCACAGCGGCGTAGTTTGAGGATGGCCCAGCTGAAGGATAACTTCCAGGCATGGAGTACTGACTGGGTGTAGAGACGCGCTCAGGCTTGGCTGGCGCTGTAGGTGGTGCAGGACGACCATAACTCGGGTTGAAGATTGGCGCATGCGATCTTGGATCGTAAGACCGCGGAGCTTGCACGGAAGGTGATGGTCGCGAGGGGCCGGCAGCTGTTGGTGAATACGCGTGACTTGGACTGAGGTTCATTGCCAGTGGTGATGGTCGCGAGGGACCAGCAGCTGTTGGTGAATACGCATGACCTTGGCTAAGGTTCATCGCCAATTGTTCATCCATTCTCTCCCTCTCCCTCCTTTTGCGCGCCGCCTCTTCAGCCTTTTCCTGCTGCCTTAAGTATTTTTCCATGCGGCTCGTCCTCGAAAACTGAGTCGCAGGAATCGGTTCAAAAGACCATGAGCGATCGCGAGCGTCGCTGAGTGCGGGCCGCTTTGAGTTTGAATTGTCGTTGAGAGGCTCTCCAGGACGCTTTGAACCAGCAGATGCGGTAGAAGCCATGCCGCTGATAGAAGTAGAGTCAGTGTCTACCGCCGACGGACTCTCACCAGAAGCGCTGGGACTTGTGAAGTTCTGAAGTCGCGACTCGAGGGCTGCGATCTTGCCGACAAGTTGTGTCCGTTGATGGTCGTCTTCTGCGACGTCTGGTCCGAGACTGTCGAGTAGCGTTTGTTGCATGATGAGCTCATCTTCTATATCCTCCATTGAGGCGTCAAGCCGTAGGCCGCTCATGGTGCGCAGTCGTGGTAGGCGCAGTTATGCCGGAGAAGGTCGGGTGGAAGGTTACACAAGGTTGGTGAAAGAAGCAAGTCGGGAGTGATGTGTGGCAGGGTTGTGCGGAATATGAATAGTATGATCCTTTGAGCGGCCGAGTGAATGCGACCAGCAGTAAAGTGAGCGAGTAGGATTGCCTTGTGAGCCAGTTCAAGCACAGCCTATCGCCACGAATGCGCAATGCGCGATGCTCAGCGCATGTAAGCAGCAGATGTTTTTCCGCGCGCGACGAATGTTCGTTGCATCATGTCATGGACGAGTTGATATCTCATGGAAGAATCCGAGTACAATTGACTCAGATGCAGAACTGTCTTTCACAGAACAAAGAAAGCACATCTGCAGGTGAAGCCGAGTTTCAGTTGGACTGTTCCAGGCAGCCGAGCCATGTCTTGGCGTCGGGACGCGCTTTCACGTGAGAGCCCGATAAGGTGTTGGAGGACGAAGCGGCAATCAATGGAGGAGACGATACAATGACCGCATGCCTTGGGATCACGCTGAGTCACAGTATCCTACATGTCCGAGATGCAGTAACCCTCAACGATGCAGCGTTGTGACACGCAAGCACGGTCGCATCACGATATCACAAGCACAAGCAGATGGATCAACTTTTCAGTAACGCTTTACTACGTGTAAATGCTACTGGTCTATCGAGGTGAATTTGTGAATCGCTGGTAATTTCAAAATGCCGTGACCTAGTGTCCTGCCGGCCTGACTTGGTTATTTTGCCTCATGCGGAAAGATACCATGTCGTGATCGTTGTAATCGCTCTCGTTGTCAATGACCAGATGTCGCAAAGAAAGATACTGTCATGGTATCAACGCTGTAGAATCGTTGATCCTCGTCCCTGTCCTCTCAAGTAGTTCGCTCCAAAGCTGCGCCGTGATCGAAGCCAGGCGTCAATGAGATGGTCGCATCTACAAGTCGGCGTCGTCCTCGTCTGGCAGAGCCTGTCCGGCGGCCATCTTCATTTCCTCCTCGTATTGCGCAAGAACGGCTTGGTCGATCTGGACCTCTGGTGGGGCAAGAGCTGGGGCAGCGACAAAGTCCTATAGATTTGATTAGCATAGCGAATGAGTGTTTGCAACATTTCTCACTGACCAAAGACTGGTTGCCGACGAGCTTCCTGGCGAGCCAAAGGAAAGGCTTCTCGAAGTTGTAGTTGGACTTGGCGGAAATGTCGTAGTACTGGAGGTTCTTCTTGCGGTGGAAAGTGATGGTCTTGGCCTTGACCTTGCGCTCCTTGACATCGACCTTGTTACCGCAGAGGACGATTGGAATGTTCTCGCAGACACGGACAAGGTCACCTGTGAACGAATGTCAGCTCAATGCGCCCTTGCAAATAGAATGCCGGTAAACTTACGGTGCCAGTTTGGGACGTTCTTGTAGGTGATACGCGAAGTGACATCGAACATGATGATACCGCACTGTCCATTGATGTAGTAACCATCACGGAGACCACCGAACTTCTCCTGTCCTGCAGTGTCCCATACGTCGAACTGGATCTGACCAAGGTTCTATCCGAATGTCAACAATCGTACCCCGTTCAATTCCGTCTCATGTGGTACGTACGGTAGAGAAGCCGAGAGGGTGGACTTCGACACCGAGAGTCGCGATGTACTTCTTCTCAAATTCACCAGTCAAATGACGCTTGACGAAGGTAGTCTGAATGAACGCAAAAGGTCAGCTACTGATGTCCAGACTCGATAAGTGAGTCGCAAATGGTATATACATACCTTACCGGTACCACCGTCACCGACGAGGACGAGCTTGAAGGTTGGCACGTTCTGACCTTCTTGAGCCATGATGTGATGTGTTGATCTTTTGAGCTTTGTTGATGGTGGTGAGAGCTCTGCGAATGCGGTCAGCGAGTGCTATCGGTGGAGAAAGGTGCGTGCAAAGACTGACTACTCTATCAAAAGAGAGATGATGGAAGATGGCAACGTAGTTTGAGAGTTGATGCTGGGTATAAAGTAGTGGTGGTGGGGTCAAGAGCGAACGATCCTTGGTAAAAACAATGCTGCTTTGCGCGGTGTGATGGCGGCAGTTTCCGATTAGGCAGTCATAGGTCACTGGCCCGTGCACTGAGCGAGCTCGAGAATATTCGAAGGCAGCAGCGACTACCTTGAAAGGGCATTTACCAGCGACGACAATTCAGTACCTTACGTTCATGCATGTAATAGCTCGCTATAATCGACGAGCTTCGGTAATTGTCAAAAAGCATTGAGAGCGCAGGAGACACACCAAAGATCAAGGTCGTTGCTTTTCATGTTCAGTCTCGAATACTGTAACATGTGATAACTATACACTTGGATGCAAACACACGCATTCGGGCACGGAGGCATAGTACCATGCATTGCGATTGATTCAATTAAAACGTAATCCTGATGTCTTCACAATCGAGAGTCGACGCCAATGATGAACATACGGGCTCTTCAGGCTCTAGAACGACCTGCCCACTCTTGCCCTGACGTGACACCGTTTCTATACAGGATCGCACCAAGACCGAGTGGCTGCGTAGGGTATCTCTTCAATTTCAACGTGCGTGTCATAAGGTATCTCGTGATATCATCCTCTCTGCTCAGAGCGGCAACAAGTGACAGCCAAGCATGCCTCTACCACCCCAATTATGCCTAGGCACAAGATTCAAGTCCAATGTCTGTGATCCTCCACCAACTTCTGCAGACCTCAGCACTTTGATGGTGATCTCACGTCCTTCGTTCTGCTGTACGACTTGCGCGACCTTTGACAGCTTCTCGTGGTTCATCCAGTTGACGTGGCCGAACTTGGTGATCTTGTCGCCAGCCCGTAGTCCAGCTTCATCTGCAGGACTGGATGGTACGACTGTGTTGACCTTGGCGAAAGGCGCCTCTATTCCTGCTGTGCTGGAAACTGCCGTTGGTGCTTGCGCTACTGTCGATGAAGCATGTGAGGATGTCACTGGTTGCGCAGACGTCCGTGGCTCTGGCGCTTGCTCTGTTGGTGCGTTGGCCCAATGTTTGTGTAGCCCCTCCTCGATCTTCGCCATCAAGCTCTTGTAATCGTTCTTGAGGTGTATAATCTTTGCTCTAGTAGTGCGGATCTGGGCGATGTCCAGGTCTGGTCGAGGATAGCCGTCAAAGGTAGTGAGGGGCGTTTGCATCGTGACATTATGCTGCGTACGCAGTCAGTATACCACGAAACATGGAATAGCTTTCAACGTTGACCTACCGAATCTAGTACGGATCCGAGGGCTTGCAGCTCTGCTTGTATCGCATCTCGTTGCGCCATCAACTCCTGGAGTGATTTGGCGCCAGAGTCGCCATTCGAGTAGCCATTTGAGACAGGGCCTGAAGCCACAGTGGGTGTATGAAGGTCGTCCATTGGTCTTCCCATTCCTATACTATCCTGTAAATTGGAGGCTCTGGAAGTCTGCAGAGAGGATATGCTTTTGGTGTCTGGAAGAAGGCACCTTTGGCGGGGCAAAAGCACCGATCAGCACAAGCCATGCTTCGAAAGATGGAGATCTCCAGCTTTCGGCGGATCCAACGAAGATCAGAAAACCGCCCATCGTCGCTCTGATCCTGAGTCGTGTCACCGTGGCATTGAAGATGGTTGGAGAGAGAACTCAGGTGTTGTTTGACAACATTGTATCGTAACGGTCATAATCTACGGACATGGTTGTAAGCCATAGGCCCGGCGGGAGCTGGTTCAGCACTATCTATCTATACAGTCCATCATGGACCATCCAAAAACCAAAATGGGTATAATCCGTGGCAATCCTGCCCCAAGTAACGCCAATGTTGTGTCTTGTAAGACACCTGTGTGGTGTGCACAACCCTCTCATCTCCTCTCCCTAGTTGGGGACTTCCTGGACCTAGACTTCTGAATACGTCCTTCTTTCGAAACACCTGAAGAAGTGTAGTCATTGCCTCGGCGCCAAGCAGGGCTTGGGGGTTCGAAGTAGCCAGGCGAACGTCCGTTGCTGCTTGATCCGCTGAGGCTACGAGGCGATGAGAGCTCAGAGTCAGACTCGTCTTCGTCGACTTCGGTGGAAAACTGAGCAGGCACAATTGAGATCATGCTTGGCTTTGGGTTCCTCGATCGCTGTGTGGTTTCGCATTGGCTGCCCTCTTCGACCATCCTCTCGACAAGCTCGGAGATGCTGCGGAGGTGTGCTGGGTCTGCCTGAAGGTGCATATCGCGTTGACGCTGGACGCGTCGTCTCCAGCATGGTGGAGTCCTTGGAGTGGTTGAAGACGCAAGTTGAGCCGAGGACGATGGCATATTGCTTAACGACGATGGGTCAAGAGAGTCAAGCTCTGTGACTGAGGTTGTGTGGGGTGTTTCGAGGTTCTGAAGGCCAAAGGCTCGCGCGAGGTTGGACATATTGGCGAATTCCACTGGATAGGATGTCCTTGTGTCGCAAGGTGAGAGGGGACCCAGCACTGATGACGCGGTAGAAACGTCGTCTGTGTAGTTGGCGAATGATGAAGGATGACACGAGGCGGTCTCGATTGAGTAGTCGCCGAAGAAGTCCATTGTGTTTGTGCTATTGCAGGACAAAGAAGTTGGTCGATTGTGTCGCGAATTGTAGTTGTAGTGCAGATGTCATGCAACAAGTACCGGCGTTGGCGCGTTGTAAAGAGTGCCGGCAGTCCTTGTACTAATAATACTCCAGTGTTCGCATGTGTTCGACGCGGGAACTGTTGTACAGAAGAAGGCGGACGTTGGTAATTCGCAAATCCAAGATCGATAGTGGAAAGTAGCTCAACGGTCAATCGATACGTCGTGAGCAATGCGACCAAACTCTCGCACACAAGAAGAGCAGAAGCAGACGTTTATGAATTCACGGTCGCGGTGGGTCTGCAGTTGAGAGACAGCAGTCGCCCCCAGTCATGGGGGAAAGCAAAAGGGAGGAAATGATCCAAGCGTGGCAGGCACGATCAGCCTATTCGTTGGCGTTGCTCTTACGTCGCAGTGATCGACCATTTCTCCATAAAACAGGATTGTGGGAGCCAGTCAGCTGTCAGCCCGGAACTTGTCCGCTACTAGACCGGCTTTCCAGAAAAGATCTTCGACGCTAGAAGGACGGCTCTTTTCGATCGCATTAGCATGATCCCATTGTTGAGGTTGGCCTGCATGAGCGCATGCAACATCACCCCGTGGCAAAACGCCATGATACAGTAAGCCGATTTAGATTAACGACCTGTCAATCTTCAGACCCGGTAGAACAGTACAATAGTGATGTTTGGTGGTGACTACTCGCCGGATTGTATGCAAGCGAGCCGCAAATGTCGTGGCGCAGATATGCGAGCTCCAGGCCATCTGCGACAGCAGAGCGCTACCGTCTGGTACCCACTACTAGAAAGGCGCACAGGGCTGGCTTAGGAAGTGGCGCCGCGCTAGGGTTCTCGGCTCACTCAGGAAAGTCTAGCGAGTCAAACATGCCCCGTCTTATCTCCAGCTTGACCATCTGCGCTATGGATGTTTAACGAGCGACAGCAGCCGGTTGAGGGCTATTTCCCTTTCCCTGCATGAGGGCTATAACATGACGCGCCAGCTTGCACGCGTTGAAGGAAGGCTCCCGCAATGCTTTTGTGCGCCTTATCTGCATGATCAATATACTTAGCGTGTGGTGGCTGCAATCGGACCGAGCTTTTATTCAAGTCACGCAGAACATTCCACTATCTGTTCTTGTTGCGCTCAAGCTTATGGTTAGCTCACGCATTGACAAGGAGTTGACACATGTCTGAAATATTCCCATTCGATCAGTACTGACTCTACGAGTGAACGACCACATGTCAGATCGTGATCATTTCTTGGTGAATGGAGCAGCGGCAAGAGTCAAACCGCAATAGTGAACTTTCTGGCTGTCTCAAGACGCGGCAGTACCTTGGACTGTAAACGCTGCCGTTTACTTCTCCACCTTGACAAGGCAGTGTCGGTGGTGAACGGCCCTCTTCTAAGCGAAACTAGTCATGAGATCAGAAACGTCCGGGACTTCTGACATAGAAGTCGTGCTGAGGCGAGATATTCCGTCTCGTGAAGGCGTTGTGAACCACGCCGACTTTAGCCACAAATGCGCCACAGCGACAAAGAGGCGTCGTCTGGCCATATTAGTAGGAAATAGGCTGTCCAGACTCTTGTTTTCTCATCACAGACGCAAACGCCGTTGTCTGCTATCGCCATTAAAGTCGTCCTTTGCCAAAACCCATAATGCTTCTTTAAGTGTCAAGTCGAAACTTGCCGCTGTACAGTTTGGGCGTTTCAGGTCGCCGTTCCGGGAATTGGATGATTGTCATGCATTTGGTCGTTTGCCGTCATTGCCTTATTCATAACGACTGCGTCTAGGCCCAATGTTATGCTGTTGTACAAAGAAGCATTGCGACTCTCCTTCACGATCGATACCATCCGAGCATCTGTCCCGGAAGGTTTTGGCGATGGCTGTAATATTCATTGGATGTTGTGGTCTCGACTTCAGCCCGAATGATCACCGTTTGCCATGTGGCTTTGTTCGTGATATCTGCTCGTGGAATCAGAACCTCCTTCCTCCGGACTGCGGCTGCTCTTGCCATTGCTGAGCCTGGCACCAGGTGTGCGCTGCCTCCGATCCGTGCTCTCATTGTGACCGCTGGGAGTATTGTCCATGGAGTTGCCGGCTTCGGCTTCCTCGCGTTGTCGCTGTCTTTCTTCGGCACGAGCAGCCTCGTCATTGTAGATCTTGTCGAAATCGGCTTCTGTCAACACGCCCTCAAGTTTGACGCCCTTCTCGTTTAGCTCGCTTTTCTTCTGTAACTGCTCTTTCAGATAGCCCACCGCGGCCTCCATCACTTTTGCTTCACTTGCGCCCTTTCCCTCCCATCCCGGCATCATGTTCGCCAACTGCTCAAACTGCTCTCGAATCGCCTGTCGTCTAGCTTGCTCGGAAGTGTTGTGATTGTTCTTCTTCTGCTCATCCGTCAAGCGCGCTTTCTGCGAGTAGTTGTTGGCAGACATGGTAACGGTGAATGAGCTTCAATCGCGCAAAGCAATACAGCTGGCAGTGGGTGATCGTATAGACTGAATCTCGGTAGGCAGTTGTGAATGTGGTATGTTCCTGCGTGACTGACTGAATTGTGGTTGGATTATGAACTATTATAATAGAACGAGAGTCGCGACAAGTGATAGAAGTCGAAGCGCCATGTGAGAGGCAGTCGCAACGATGTTGATCGTTGCCGGCTTGTGACCGCCTATACCAGACATGTGGTGTTCTCGAGGAGTCGCATAACAAGATACTGAAAGCACGTGAGAAATTGAAGTCTTGGTTCTGTACGTCGAGTGACGAAAGATGAAGTCGTGGCTGTGATCGGCGTTGAAACTTGAAACACCCGATGAGTGGAGTCGAACAACCTCAAACAGTACGGAGTGCGGTAGGGCAGGGCAGCCTGGGAAGGCGGTGCTACGGTACATGTATATTCTCATGACGCTCCTGTACACGCCGCCCCTTGAATTGTTCTATACTCATTCGAAACCCATCTATACTCAAAAACTCCCAGAAAATCAGCCTGCAAAGTCCGCAACTTCGGCGAAGGCGATTGCAGATCTACGGCACGCACCTGCCTCCTGAATTATTATTCTCCGGCGTCATCTGTAACACCAAACAGGCGATATACCGATGGAAGGCTAGATGCGATGAACTTGTATTTCTTCGGCACACACAGCGCTTCTCCCTTTGATCAAACCAGAGATTATCGTGTCAATGCAATCCACACGATCATCGATCAATAGCCGCCGGACCAACAGCCTTCAGCAGAATGGCCGCATGAGACGGGAGATATCGCATTCGCGAAAGAAGGTGGTCAGCGAGCAAGACGCGTA
>Ga0268246_10000113_pt1 | contig 70057 bp, 54 predicted proteins | sample AgamicOrSfe_FD_200242 | JGI IMG/M metagenome (GOLD analysis project Ga0268246, IMG submission 200242) | Agave microbial communities from Guanajuato, Mexico - Or.Sf.e (v2) (version 2) | ecosystem: Host-associated > Plants > Phyllosphere > Phylloplane/Leaf | place: Guanajuato, Mexico | collected... | reverse complement strand
GTCTGGTGGACCCAGCAGGATCAAGTCCGAAGGTGGAGATGATGGTGTTGTGTATGCCGGTGATTATGAGAGCGACTCCAGCGTGGAAGAGGTCCAAGGGCCACGAAAGAAAGACATCGATCACATCAATCTCCTCAGCGATGATGAGGGAGATCCAGCACCGGGTCAAGCGCCAATTCGTGTACAGCGTGTGGAGCACAGAGACAGAAACCAGCCTATCACAACAGAGAAGAGTAAACAAGACGCTGGCAAAATGCTTGACGATTTGGAGAAGAAGTCGACTGCGGCCAAAGCAGGCAATATATCGAGGACGCCTTCGCCGACAGCTACGCGAAAGGGCAAGCAACGAGCAAAAGAGCCCGAAACGGCCACTGAAGAACACAAATGGAAGGGCGTTTACAGTGACAGCGAAGGCGAACACGAGGACGCTGTTTCTGTCAAACCTGATCCAGATGCTATGGAAGTGGACCGCGAGCAACAAGACGAGTCACAACCTGCACCAAAAGCACCTACATCACCGGAGAAACGTAAAGCGCGTTCGAGACGAACAGTCGTACCAGAGACACAAACACAAGAAGATCGCGAGGAATGGGAACGTCACATGTTCGGTCTAGAAACTCTGCGCGACGAGCTAGGCGAGATCACCACCACCCCTGAACCACCAGCACCAGCCACAGACGCTGGCGGCGATGCTAATATGGCGGAAAGTGCCGCAACCGATGTCAACGACAAACGCGCCGACCGCGTCTACCTCTTCCAATTCCCACCCGTCCTCCCCGACCTCAAGCTCACCGAGCCCGGCTCCGCTCCCGCCGAGACCACCACAACCGACGAACCGGGTGACGGCCCTTCAGCAGAGAAAGTGAAAGCCGAGCCCAAGTCCCCCGAACTCTCCCGCGCGATCCCCGCCGCCCCGGTTCCCGGCGCTGCGAACAATACTGCCGACAAACCCATCAAAATCGAAGACACTGCGGCTTCCGCAACTGGTCCGGGACCACACCTGGCGAGCGGTAGGGTAGGCAAACTGCGCATTCACGCATCTGGTCGCGCGACCATGGACTGGGGCGGAACGTCGCTGCAGCTAAACATGGGTGTCGACGCGCAGTTCTTGCAAGATGTGGTTGTGGTGCGTCAGTACCATCAAGACATCAAGGAGGACGAAGAGGATAAGGAGAAGGCAGCGGCGCTCGCGGCCGAGGAGATTGGTGGTGAGGTCATGGCGTTTGGGCAGGTCAAGGGTAAATTTGTTGTTACCCCTGACTGGGCGGAGATTGTCTAGGTGGAAGGAAGATGCGGTGGTGATCACTGGGGAGGATAGCCGCGACGATATGGCGAGGACGAAACATTATAGAGTAGATACCCCCTCGCATGATCTATAGCACAGTAACAAGGTACGAGACCAAAAGGTGCTCGGTGACCCATCAAGCCCACCACAACCCAACTACAATTCAGTAATCCACAACTAACATTTCTACACACATTCGAGAAAGGGGGAAACGACTATCACGTCGAGCATTCTTGCGCGTTGTCAAAAGTATCGTATCTCGTATGTGAATGGTGAGCGCTAGCCGGGTATCTATGCCAGTAACCACATGCCTGTCATGCCAAAGTGCGCCTCTCCGCCACCAATCAATGAGTCTTGACTCTCTTCCGAGGCTTTGACGCCGCATCCTTCTCGAAACCATGCTCACCGCTCTCCGACCGTCTCTGCTTGCGCTTCACCCTGACAACTTCCTGTGCGTGCCCATTCGCCTGCAGATCCGGCTTCACAACCGTTCCCTCCTGCCCATTCACGACTTCGTTCACGCGAGCTTTCTTCTTCGTAGACGGCTGCTCGACGAGGCTACCGATCGACTCCATGGATTCGCGTTTGCGCTTCTTCGACTCCTTCTTCGCTTTGCGTTTGAGCTCCTTGGCCAGTAGGCGTGCTTCGATCTCGGCTGTCACATCCGTGTATTGTACACTTGGAACCGGAGCGTCAGATGCCGTGACTGCATCGTTGGTCGGGCTGTCGAGGCTACGGTCTGGCATGTCTGTCTTGCGCTTCTTAGTCGCATCGGGTGAGGGGGCGGGTCGAACAGCATTTATCATGGCGTCGGACTGAAGCGTTTCTGAAGCACTAGCGAGTTGGCGTTGGAGCTTGTTCAGGAGTCTGTAGGTGGGTCTAGCTGTGGGTTCGGTCGGGGTGGGCTTGCATATCTCGGCTAGCTGGGTGAGGATCTCTCCGTGGACTTGCAGTGTTTGAGTCAACGATTGTAGTGACTGGTAGATATTAGTGCTGATACATCACTTGGCGAGAAGAGTGAGTATTACATATGCTATGCATTGCTTCGCGGCGGGTTTGTCGACTTGGACGTGAATCCGTTGTGAGAGATCACGAGTTGTCTTCAGTACATTTAATGGTTCTTGGAGTCTTTCACAGCCAGTCCTGAGGGCGTCGAATAGTGACTGAGATGCCTGATAAGCCGCTCGATCTGTCGGTATTGATAGTCTTCGTTTCATTTCGAATATGGGGGTGGCTGTGTATATGCAGGAGGAGGAGGAGAGTCGTATAGGAATTCGTCCTCTGAGGCTGACTCGGATGGCAGACGTGCTGGGAAAGCCGCTTGTCGACGTGCTTCTAGAAGTGCTCGTTGGAGGCGGCCGTCGTCAAAGAATTCGTCCAATTCGTCCTCTGAGGCTGACTCGGATGGTAGACGTGCTGGGAAAGCCGCTTGTAGACGTGCTTCTAGAACTGCTTGTTGGAGGCGGCGACGACGGCGATGACGACGAATTCTCTTTACGCCGTAGATGGTCAGGGCGATAGGTATTGAGACTAGGAGGATGCTCAAGATGATCGGCTCCATCCAGGTGTTGCAGGATAAATGAACAATCAATGAATTTGATGTCAAAACATTTGAATAAGTGAGCGCATTATTATATGGGGAAGTGAAGTTCGAGATCGACGTCAAGGAAGTCGCATACAACGCTAGATCCAGCCCTTTCAGGACACTGTGTATTCCAACAGCAGTCTATTACAAGTATATAACGTATAGCTGCTGTAATACATGTATCTAAATTCAAAGTGGTCACGCAGGTCTAATCACAATCAGGGGACAATATCGTGACCAGTAACATCAGTGACCATCCCAGAACACGGTAAGCGACGGTAGCGATGCGGTCTAATTGAATCGTAGTGTGTCATTTCGGGAGCTGAAGAGTATATTGATCCCTTCTCGTCTCGCCTGCTCATTCATCCAGGAACTGTGTTGACAAAATATTACAAGCCCATCCTCATCTGTTGCAATGCATTTCGGGACGCCTCTGCTCAAATAACTCCTGCTCGCCTGCTATTCGTACAAATGTTTCCGAAGAACGTTTTCCGATTTCAGATGGGTGCGGTATCTTTATGCTCTGTTGAGGCTTAGTGGTTTGTTCTTGCGCCTGCTATCGCGAATCTTACGGTGGAAGAAGGATCTCGCCCCAGCTGCTGTGAAGGAATGCGACACCGGCCTGGGTCACAGTTAGCCCATGAGATCTCGCAACGACTGGGTTCCACCTACGGCGAAGAATGATACTGAGATGACGACGCTGCGGTTGTCCGGCGACGAGAGTTGCTCGAAAACGTTCTGCATGTATCCGCGCTGTGCTGGACGACCGGTCGAGCCGCCGATGCGTGCTTTTGGTGGCATGATGTGTGTTTTGTGATGTGTGATGTCTTGAGACTATGATGTCGTTGGTCGCATTGAAGAATTGTAGAAGCTGAACATGATGCACGGGCTTCAAGCTTGGCATCAAACTCTAAAATGGAGATGAAATGGACATGGGCCCATCAATTGCACGACACGTTGATTTAAGTAATGCTGTTGGTCGCATAGCATTTTAGGAAGTAATAGGGCTATGCACTCATGATAGCACCATCCTCGTACTATTGACCATGTCGAAGACGAATGAACGTTTTCCGTGTCCGTAGACATGTACGCCACGCCATTTCCAAGGACCATTTCTCCTTTCAAACAACCCATAGGACTCCGCGCTGAGTTGGACCGATAACGCCTAATAGATGCAAAATGTTCGTGTCGCCTGATGGGAGAATTCGTGCGCTACCTCTGTCCGCGGACGATATCACGCTCCGCAGGGTTATACCTGTATCAGGTTAGACAAGTTCTGTTTGCGACCTTGAATGTCCGTACCTCAGGAGCTTCTCGATCAGATCGACGTGTGTCATAATCATACGGCGACAGCAGTACCGCGTGAGGCCAAGTTGGTCCATAGCGTCGCTGTTCAAAGGTCAGAAAAATATTGATTGCAATTTGCTATGCCACATACCCTTCAGGCACATCAGCTTCAATCAGCTGTACGTATCTTTCCCAGAGATCTCCAACGACCTGAGGCTTGTTATTATCTGAGGTCCTTTGCGCGCAAATCAATACTAACCTTGCCGCAGGAGAAGCAACGAACTGGAATGATCATGATGTCGGTTTTGGCTTAGAATTCGTACTTTGGAGTATATTGGCGAAGTCAACAGTATCTTCTTGTGACGAGATCTGGCGACCAAAATTGTCTGGCAATATTATCAAAATATCTCAATCACATGTCAAGTCGGAGGTGAAGTGTTTTCGCCGCAAGTCAAAAGCGGTCAGAACTCTTGGCATTCAGAAATTCCCGGGCAAAAAAGTTCCGGCAGTATTCGAGCATTGAAGCTGCAAGTCTTTTGATCTTAGTCGCTACCTTATTGTCGCAATCTGCCAATCTCCACTATGGCGACAGAAGCACTTAACGGCGACACCCTCAAGCGGAAGAGGTCACAAAAAGCAAAAGAGGGACTTCCGGCCAGACACAAGCGGATAAGAGCAGACGGTTCGGCGGTCGAAGATGATGCGGCACAAGATGCTACCACTGCGGACGAGACTGTTGATGACGGCGATGTCGCCGACGAAGCTCCAGCGACTGCAGACTCTCGTGAACAGGCTGAAAATACCGGGAAGACTAGAAGAAGAGGAAGAGGTCGAGGAAAACAGACAAAGTCGGGGGAGAAGATCAAGCGGGCGGTATGGCATTTATCCAGCCCAATTGGTGGTAGATTTGTTCGACACGACCCCGTCTTCTCCACGGATGGAAAGTACCTCTTCACGGCGACGTCAAACGAGCTGCGCATCTGTTCTGTAGAGGATTCACTGGTCGAAAGGACCATCCACCTCAAATCCGGCTCTATCACCGCTTTCGCTCTGTCTGGAGGTAACCCGAGCTCCATCTATATCGGTTCCTCGGACGGCCGCGTTGAGACATGGAACTGGGTCACTGCACAAAAGATTGCCGAATTCGCCTCGAGTCTCGGAAAGGTCACATCCATTGCTGCAAACACCGACCTTGATACAGAAGAAGACGACGTATACTTAATCACTGTGTCGGATGGAATTTGGCATATTGTGCACGACTCGCAACAGATCTATACTTCGATGATGCCGCTAAGCAGCGTTGTCTTGACAGCTGGTTATATCATATCTACTGCTCCAGGAAGGCTTATTATTGGCCACAGCCTCGGTGAAGACAAGCACCGTTTTATGGAGTACCGTATTGGCACCAACGTGAGCTGCCTCGCAGCCAGACTGCAGATCTCACAGACATCGCAAAAGAGCCAAAAGAAGGGCAAGAAGGCAGTTCACGATGCGCTTACCATCGCCCTTGGAACCTCCACTGGGGAGATCCTGGTGTACGAGAACGTATCTCCCAAGGACGACTCGGCCGACCCTGCACTCGCAGATCCACGTGTCCTTCATTGGCACAGAGAGAACGTAGAAGCTTTGAAGTGGTCGCAAGATGGTAACTACCTCATCTCCGGAGGACGTGAGACCGTCCTCGTGCTTTGGCAGATGGTTACTGGCAAGAAACAGTTTCTCCCCCATTTGATGGCAGAGATCGAGCAGATCACAATTTCACCGAACGGTGCGTCTTATGCCATTCAGCTGGCGGACAATTCTGTTATGGTTCTGTCGACCAGTGAGCTCAAACCTGTCGCGAACTTTGCAGGTCTTCAAGCACAGCATCCTAGCAACGATACTCTCATGATGCAGAAGGCGAAATCGGCCACGACCGAAGAGGGCGCTGCATCATTTGCTTTGGACAGGTCGTTGCACAACCCCGCCGTCATTCACCCTGTTCGAAAGAATGAAATCCTCCTGACCGTCCCTCCATCGATGCTCAACAACTCCACCACCAACAACATCGCCTCGAGGCCCTTTTTACAGACTTTCGACATGGCGATCAGTCGTCATATTGGACGTCAAGCAATGAGTCGCAACAAGATCACAGATTTCACCACGGGACCCGAGGGAAACACAATTCTGGAGCCAGATGTATCTCTGATGCAAATCAGCAATGACGGTCAGTGGCTGGCAGTCGTAGAGGAGTGGATGCCACCATCACGGGACTCCGTCTTCCTTGCCAGTGATCCCAAGCTCAACGAAGAACAACGTGGTTTGAGAAAGGAGGTCTACCTCAAGATCTGGCACTGGAGTGAGGTCAAGGGTCAGTGGGCATTGGAAACCCGTATCGACAACCCACATCCATGTGGTAACGAGACCAAGGCAGGTGGAGTGTTGGCGCTTGCTGCCGAACCATCTGACCTTGGCTTTGCCACTGTCGGAGAAGATGGTTGTGTAAGGATCTGGACGCCTCGACGAACTTCTGGCACGTCCGGCCCTGAAGACTGGCGATGCGTGCATTCCGTCCAACTCGAGGCTGGTGGCGCCATCGTCGAGACAAATCAGTCTTCCACAAGCACAGCAAGTGCCTACTCAAATGCAAGCATTGCATACTCCCCAGATGGCTCGCTCCTCGCCGTCGCCCAGAGCAGCGCACTCACGACACAATCTGCCACGTTCCCCATTCACTTCATCAACACCGCGTCCGGCACCCTCGTACACTCGCAAAACGGGCTCTACACCGGTAGATTCTCCGCGCTGTCCTTTCTTGACAAGCACCTCATAATCCTCTCCACACGCAGCCTAACAATCTACAACGTCGTGACCTCGACCCTAGTCCACCGCCACGACCTCGGCAAAGTAGACGCGCACATGCCTCTCTACCACCGCCGGCGCTTCCTAGCAATCGACCACGACGCGCGCACCATCGCGGTCGCCGACCCCGTCCGCACGCGCGGCGCAAGCTCCTTCCTGCCCGCCACGCGCTTGCAAATCTTCGACCTGACCTCCGCCAAGCCACTCTACGCCATCTCGCTGCCGATCATCGTCACGGCGCTGCTGGCCGTCGGTGGCAGGAAGGGCTTCACGTACCTGACGACCGCGGCCGAGATCTTCACGCTGTCCCCGCCGAGCTCGTTGCCTGTATACCCCGCTCAAGTGCGGTCGGGCGTTGCTGACACGGAGGTCGCAGTCGCGCCTGTGGCGGAGGAGGTTGAAGATGAGGACATGGATGCGCCGGCGCTTGTAGCTATTGATGACGAGGATGTCGACGAGGCCGATCGCGCGGTCGTGCGGCCTGAGGATCTGGCCAAGCTGTTCGATACGCCGGCCATGGCTGCTGGTGCTGTGCCTGTGCGGTCCATGTTCGAGGCTGTGGTCGGTTTGTTTGGACGCAGGGGAGCGGGCAAGGCTGTTGCTGCTGCTTAGAAATATCTTCTGTATAGCGGCATAATTTCAAATATTCTTATTCATCATTACGATGTCTTTGTGCTTGAGGTGCGGTTAAAGTGCGTACAATACGGATTGAGTGGTAGATGAAATGATTGTACATTCGGGATTGTCATAATATACACAAAGAAGGATACTGTTCACAATGCAAAAAGGTATCGAATGTCCGCGACGGCCTCCTCATTGCAAAAGCAGAGTTTCCGATCCAATGACACCAACGCGCCTGTCCCCATGCTCAAATGCAAAGCTATACACATAATCCATCTCATCATAAATGCCATTGCACAACATGCGTGGCTCGGACCCTTCCTGGGCATCAAGACCCGGGCACATCAGACCCCGCAGAAGTATTGGCGCCAACTTACGCAGCAGCTTGGCCCGCTCCTTGTGCGGCCGGATTCTCTTGGCCGACGGTTTCGCCCCTCCTCCTCGTGCGCACACCAAAGAGACTGCTAAGTCTATTGCGTCGTCGAGTCTCTTGTCCATCTGAACCACCCGCTGGCTGAGATTCAGGGTTCTGCGCTCTCCACTGGCGCAGCGCGTTGAGGCGCTCCTCCTGCGTCGTGTCGCGGTTCGGGCGAAAGCCTACTGCGCTATAGAAGAAATCGCGGCGGCGGAAAGTGGATTGTGGTGATGTGCCGTCGACGTCTATTGGAGGTGGTAGCTCGCCGTTGTGGGTGTCGGATGAGTCGGGATGTAGGTCGATTCTGCATAGCGGACAGGTGCCGCTGACGTTCAGGAGCCAGGGATCGATGCATGCTGGGTGGAACTTGTGGTCGCAGGGGAGGACGCGCAGGTCTTGGCCGACTTCGAAGTCGTCGGTGCAGATGCTGCAGCCGGGCATGTCGTCGGCTTGTCCAGCGACTTGTGATGTTCGAGGTGATTCGGCGGCAATTCCTGATCTTACCGACACAGCGTCCGCATCAATGGTCTTACGATCGGGGTCGGCAGTAGTCTTTGTAGTGGCGCCGTTCTTAGCCTCTACTTGCTCAGTAGACGCAAGTTCAATGTCCTTTTGCACGGTAGGCTCTCGCTCTCCAAACTTTACGATCGGTAACGTGTCTAACATGGCCTGGGCGATACCTCTTGCTCGGCTTCGACGAGGGATTCCAAGGACATTTCGCTGGCCATATAGTTCGGGGTGGCGGTGAGCACGGAAGGCTCCAATGATAATGATGATGATGAACATTGTTGTGATGGCACCGGTAATGCTGTATAGAATGATCATAGCCGTGGCGGTGCGAGGGTTGGGGTTCAAGTTCAAGGTCTGCTGAGACTGCGGTGGGCCAGGGGCGCTGGGTTGCGATGCAGAAGGGGTGAGCGACAGGTTGACGGTCAGTCCCGACGAGCCTGCAGCGTTATAGTCGTTCAAGAAGGTCTGGGCATCAATTGGACTTTCCATGGTGAAGAGCTGCGGATATTGAGGGTTCGCACCGGAGACGGCGCATGTCATGCTGGTTGTGCTGTACAGAACCACAGCATTGACGTTGTTAGTCTGTGCTGCTGTTACGACATCGCTAGGGCCAATATTTCCTGTATAGGCGACTGAATCGCAGGGCACGAAAGCTATGTCACTGTTGTTCAAGCTAAGTTGATTACTCGGAGTTGCATCGACGGCTAGACCCTGAAGCGCGCCGCCCTGTAAGATTGGTCAGCTTACATAGCATGAAAATATACGGGAGGTGATGTACATGAAGCGTGCGAAGGGCGTAACTCATGAATGGATAAACAAGGACAGTCTCGTTGTTCCAACTCAATTGAACGACGGCTGCCAGAGCTGGTGTAGCGAGAGATGCATTGGAAGCTGTTATAACGATCTGCTGAGCCAGAGCGTGGGCCACAAAGGTCGCCATCAGCGACGCAATGAAGCCTGACCGCATGGCGAGATTGATGTCGAGTTGAGAACCGGCCGAGAGCGGATGAATGGTGTCGCGATAATAGTGGTGTCAGTGGAAACTTGTTACGAAGAAACGCCCATCGCGCGACAAGAAACGAGGCACATGGGTGACCTGTATATGTGTAACAGACGCCTCGGGCGTATAGTATACGAGCGGTATGGGGCTGTGAGGACTGAAGGTAAGGTGAGAGGTAAGGTAAGATCAGCACAGTCGATGATGAGAAACGATGAGGTGGGTCCGGAAGAGTTTCAATCCGGGGATAACCTTGGAAGTTACCGTATCCGTATCGCACCTACTGTTTCGGCAAAACGCGCCGGCGCTAGTGACGCGGCATCTGCGAACTCCACGCCGCAACTGCAACCTTGGAAGTTGTAAACCAACCTTATCTGAACGAGGAACGTAGAACGGTCAAGCCATGCCGAGGCCTTGCTGAAAGTCTAGATCACTACGTACACTGATGTACTTGACAATCTGCGTTACACTGTACATTGGTATCTACAACAAGCCATGCGCTTTTCATACCGCTCCATGCCTGGGAATCCTAACGCGTGCAACTAATGGATCGCTATGCATTCATTGCTTGGGGACCCAGATTTGTACCATTGTACATGTGCCCAACCTCAAAGATTTCGTCTTTCGACATCCGACTGCTTCATTCTCAAGCGCCTTCCGGTCGTGAGAGTCTCTCTTCCATGAACTTCAAGAGGATCGAGGGCACCGCTTCGTCAGTAGCTCTGATTGTAAGCCTATACATCTAGAAGATAGTCAGTAAGGTTCGAGCGGCTATACTCTTCATGACACATACCTTGTTGTCCGTGTTAGGTTCCAGTCTCAGTAGACAACCTGACTTGCCGCCGCTTATGTGCAGAACCGAAGCGCCGACAAAGTTCTTCTGATTGGGGTCAACACCATCAAGGACACCCCACTTGAAGCCTTCAATGATTCTTCTCGTGTTTGCAGTGCTGACATCCAGGCCTTTGAAAATCTGCTGTGCCTCTCTAGGTGCCGGCCCGATCTGCTTCCATCTTCTGAAGAAGTCTTCCGAGCTCAGCTGAGCACTCTCCATGTATTTGTGCAATGCGACAGGTAGTTGACAAGTGACCGCTTGTAATGAGCCGATGAGCCATGTTATCCGCATTGTTGGAGGCTCCGAAAAGACGCCTTTGGCTTCGAACATGACCATCTGCTGCGTCTGCGATCCCGCTTCCAAGGTCGTGTCTGGGAGACTCTTGGTATCAACCCGGATCTTATCACCTGCGCGGTTGTCGATTGTGGTCGTAAACGATGTCATCGGCACATCCGACACATTTGTAAAGTACAGAATGAGGCAACCGACCTCTCCACGATATTCGGACCTCACACCAATCTGGATCTGATTGTCTTCGTAGAGAATGCCCTCGGGCTGCAGCAAGAGGCGATCATACCCAGCTTTCCAGCCTGCCGACAAATGCAAAGCACTTGCTAAGTTTGGTGCTTTCGCGGTCTCGCTGGTCCAGTCGAGACCCATGAGCTCTTCTGTCGGCGATTTAATACCGTTTGTGCCATTTGTACCGTTCGTGCCATTCGCGCCAGCATGACTACCGTTTGACGCACCATTTGCTGCGGTTGCCGCCGCTGCCATTGTCAAAGAATCGGTGAAGTTGCGTTTGAGACTACCCTTCCTTGCATCCTCAGAGGTAGCGTCTTTGCCACCGACCAGCCATGTCCGCTTGTCGCCTGTTGATGCGTGCTTCGAGTGCAAGCGTGACAATAGGGCAGAAGCACGTTCGGGGAACGGTGGCATTTCATCGCAGACTGTCCGTAACAAGTCATCGGTCGGTCGGGTAGCAAGCGCAAGATACTCGCAAGCGCGCTGTTGGAGTTCCGAATCGAGAGTGTGGCTGTAGATGCGGAACGACTGTAGAAGTTGTGGCTTGATTTCGGGGAAAAGATTGACGAATTTGACAAAGGCTGACAGAATCATAGCCCTTGTATTCGACGAGCAGCCATTGAATTTGTGCTGCAGTGCCAAATATTGCTCAATCGGGCTGCACTTTGGGCTGTCTGCAATCAGGTGGCCAAATTCACCGAGGACGTAGCTTCCAATTTTGACCAACGTCTCATGGCACTGTTCTGCTCGCAGGTATTCGAGAGTGTTTGAGGCGGCATATACCTGTAGTTCCTCATTGTTTGTCACAATCTGGATGACTCTTTGCCAGACCTCATCGCTGACATGGTCGCCGGCCATCGAAATGAGCCGCAACGAGATGTCGACATACCACTGCACATCTGTTGCGTACTTTTCGGTCAGAATGGCAATCTTGAGGACCATCTCTTCCCTGATCGCGTAATCTGCCGTTTGAAGGTATTTGAGGAGCTCTCCAACAATTACCCGAGCGTTCGTTGCATCGCACATGCTGTACAACAGATCCAATCCTTGTCTTCTCACTGTAATGTCACGGTCTCGTAATGACCCGATGATTATGTTTTGATGTGTTTTGATAGGGTCAAGTGCTTCCGTTCGCGATGCCAGGTGTGTCATTGCTTCCAGACCAAGGTATCTGACATTGGTTTCTCGTGACTGGATGAATTTTCCAAGCTTCGCAGAGATCTGAACCATCAGATCTTGTTCCGTGTCGAGGTGGATGATCAAATTGATTGCCTCGAATAGTACCGCATTCTGAGCATTATTTTGTTGCACATTTTTTGGCATCTCCATCGCATTGTCCATGATCCGCTGCAGAGCCTCTCGGAGCAGTTTGCGAACATAGGTATCGTCTGATGGAGGAAAGTATTGGAGCAGGCGCAGAAATTTCACCTGTATCCATGGACATGGGACTTTGTAGTAAAAGTAATCTCCTGCGCACTCCAAATTGACGACGATTTTGTGCAGTCGTTGTGCGGCCTTGACATAACTTGCTTTGTACTGATCCGGGTTGTCCTGTGCCAGCGTCATGACCAAAGAAGTGACTGACAGTGCGACACCCATATCGTTGTCGTCCATGATTGAGATGATTCGCTCAGCCCATTCCCTTTGGATGATACTCGGAGCCTTGCGATAGAGTCGGAGCAATGTCAAGGCGGCCTTTTTCTTCACGAATGGTTTCGATGTTGGTGAGATCAACAAGCGATGAACATCCGAGGCCAAAGCCTCTCCCATCTCGCGACCTCCCACATTGGCGATGGCGTGCAGTGCCAGACAGTTGTTCAGCTCGTTGTGGTCGTTCAGGTCTTTCCGTATACTGTTGACAACCAGATGTAACAGCTCATGTTGTTCGTGCAAGAATAACGTAACGGCCAGGTATCCTATTTGCTTCTCGGAATATTTGTTGGCGCTGACAAGGTTGACCGCCTCCAGGTGTCCGAAGTCGACATTCCAGCCCAGGATGTAAATGTATAGCAGCTTACAGACGTACTTTTTCTTGTCGTATCCACTCAAGTTACCACCTTTGAACTTTTGTCGAATGTTGGCCAACTCCTTGTTGATGCGCTTCTCCTCCAGCTCCCGTGCTCTTGCGTTTCTCAAGTCTGCAATGAAGGACACCAAACCGCGCATGGTATTCTCCTTGCTAGAGCCGCCTCTACTGAAGAGGCTGCTGCCGGTGGACGCCATGTTGATGGCGGTATATCAGCGATACCAGTTCCAGTCGCTCACCACCCAGAATCCGTCAGAGCAGTATTATGCATCTACCAGCCAAGGAAGAAACACATGAGATTGACTTCGGAACTCTTTCGTTTTATGGCACTCGGAGATGAGTACCCTCGTCAAGTCGCGTTGATTTTGAAATGACCTGGTCGAGGCGCAATCGTGTCAGCTGCTCGTCTCAATGTCTGATGGAATGAAATTTGATGGGTTGGACAAATAACACCATGTCATCAGTCAGACACCACACCGCACGTTGAAGTCGGCGTTCCTCGAACAAAGGCCGATCGGCTCCCGGAAGCAAGTGTGGCACTGTGGCCTGTGCATCCCCGCATTTCCATGTGACGAAACATAAATAATAGTGTTCAAACAACGAGATTATGTCCTGACACGAGATGCATTGGCTGTGTAATCTGCCGTCGCGATTACAAACGGTTGTACCTGTGATGATTGGCAAGGCATCATGGTCGAAGTGATCAGACACGAGTCCGTACAACAGCGACTGGTGAACCGAGAGTAATACTGCGACTGGATCCCCGTTCCGAAGCGAAAGGCGCGTTGGATCTTTACGAGATGAAATAGATGACTGTATGCTTCTGGCATTGTATTCATTAACTTATCGACGACCTCCCCATGGTATCATATGCTCAAGCCTTCAACTCCTTGCACTGCCACGCGGGTCGTGCGTAGCAGCCTCATGCAGCCTCATCATAGCTCATACTGCAGAACCCTTCTTCCCCGATCCTGACTGCATCTATGGGCGGAGTGGCTTGGTGGTGTAGTCGGTCTCGAGGTCCTCGCGTGCGCCAGCCTCGGTGCCAGAGCAGTTGCAGGAATCTAGGACATATTAGTGACGAGCATTGGAAGAGAGCAGTCGATCAGAACTTACCAGCAGATCGCTTTCCGCAGCTGCAAGCCTGACCAGATACTTTGGTGTTCTCCTTGGAGGCGCGGCTACAGGTGCATTCACCCGCGGCCCTCTGGTTGCATGAGCATCGAGCTCCATCCACTTTGTTCTCGGTTTGAGCCTTCTCGCAGTTGCAGTGAAGAGCCTTCTGCTTGCCGCAGGAGCAGGTGGCCTCGGCAGCGCAGACGCATCCACCTTCACGACCGCAGCAGGTAGCTGTTCATCAGTCAGTACATGTACGTTGTGCGTGTGAAGCGCATGGTGGTGAATGACGTACCTGGAACGGCAGCAGTTGGGGCAGAGGAAGACATTGTTGCTGGTGGTTGAATTGTAGTGTTTGAAAAGACGAATTGCTTGCAGAGGTTGTTTTTGTAGATTGGAAAAGTATTGTTGAAAAGGGTGTACAGGCAGAGGATGGTGGTGATTATATGCTCGTATGCATCTGGTAATCACCCCTGGTCTGATTGGCTGACGTTCGCGGTTGCGGTCTTTGTGCGTCGAACTGCCACTAACGTACGGTAACTTTAGCCGCAGCAGGCAGCCTCACTCCATACTTTGTCCCTCCATCGTTTTGCCATCGCAGACCTTGAGGTTCTATTATGCACGGATGCCACCGCAATTATCTCTCAGAGATTACGTCGCCGACTTCAGCTGACCGTGCGCTGTTCGATTGGCTACCATGTGATTCATCGGTCGGACAGAGTATTACGTGGAAGACGCCGCCGCAGAAACCACGCAAATGGGCCAAGAATGGCGCAATATATCGGTCACGCGAGCACAAGCTTGGTATGCACACAGGATCAAGATGAGTAACTACTGTTGTGTGTACTGCACAGATTCATTTGAGCGTAGCAATATTCTTATATCGACAAGCCAATAGGCCATGAAGACTATTCACATCCACTGGACGTATCCTTTGATGCATCGACACCAGGTCGAGCTTGATTCTCATTTCAGTCATAACAAAGTGCCGCCTGCATATTCGTACGTCTCATGCATCCATCCTTCCTGTAAGAGTAGCCCTTTAGGTGTGCTTCTCAGCCTCCTTGTTGGCGGCAGACTCCAAGTTACCACCCTGGTGATTGATTGCATTTCCACCTCCACTGGCGTTCATGCCCTCGAGGCTCGCGCCAGTCTCCTGTTCTGGCATTGGCGCGGCCTTGTTCGATCGGTCGACGCCAGTTGAAGCCTTCTGTGATGTTGTCAGTACTCTGGTCAATCTGTGACAATGGCCGAGCAATGAGAATCTTACGTCGCCAGTAGCTCCGTGAGCGATGTTGTGCTCAGCCTCAATGGCGTTGTCGCCAGCTCCTGATCCGTCGCGAGGCATATTGTAATATGTGTTGGGGAATGTGAGTTTCAGTAAGTATTGAGTGTGTGTGCGTGAGGAATAGTAGTCACAAGGTCAAGTTTCTGTGTGAGAATCTGAATTTATTGTCACCAGCGGTGGAGCTCTGCCATCATTTGCTCAGAGCATTCGGTCCTATGTGATGCTCGGCTGACGCAACGTCATGAGGGGGTTGAGACATGGTGCTCGATTGATTAGATACGATCAAGTTGGAGAGCAAGTTGGAGTTCATTACCCCACACTTTCGGGCATTCCTCTCTAAATCCGGTAGGTGCCTGGAGCAGTATCTCGCAGGAGCAGGTGACCTCTGTCTCTCATCCTTGTCGATTATTATTATCGGCGGAGCGTGACATAGATTTCACATCTACCACTTGAACAGAACAGCATCAACGGCTCGCTCGCAGAGTCAATCAGAAGCAATCGTAAACACAACACGCAAAGAGTCTATCAGCTAGACGCTCCACCACGCCGACGATCACTTTAGTAGATCACCTACTCGTAGCAGACCGACAATATGGTCTTCGGTTTCGTGGCCGACTCACTCACGTAAGCTCACTTCTCTCGTTCACGATAGGTGACTTACCTTCGAAAGTACTGCTACTTCAGTGCTCTTTCCTATTTTCGCTTCGTACAAAGCAATCCGTACATCCGATCCGGCGCAGCTCACACCATGGCTGATGTACTGGTCGACCTTTTCCATTTTCCTCGCCGGTGAATCTCTCGCACATCCCATACTCTCGTGGGTACCGTTCTACTCATGGATCCGACTTGGAGTCCACCTCTACCTCGTCCTGCCAGGCCAACAAGGCTCCGTCTACCTCTATCAGCGATACATCCACCCTTATCTCGAGCAGCACGAGAGGGAAATCGACCGCTTCATCAGTGAATCGCACCAGCACGCCAAACAAGCCGGTCTTGAATACTTCAAGCAAGCAATCGAATATGTCCGTGTCAACGTCCTCAAGCTCCCACCGAAGGAGCCCCCACCACCGCCATCGGCAAGCGCAGGAGCCAACTACACCCAGTCGCTACTCGGCCGCTTCAGCATGCCAACTGCTCGTGCTGGACTGGCCACGGCAGGCACCAGCGACCTCTTCTCGCTCCTTGGGAACGCTATGCAGCAAGCCACATACCCAACCAGCAAGTCGCGTGATGCAAAAGCTCAAGACTTGAGCAACTTTGGTAGCTTGATTCCGGAAAACATTACCGGCGAGGAGCGCTACGAGTACATCAGCACCCAGCGTGATAGACTCCGTACTCTTCTACAAGCATTCGACAACGAGGCAGGCGCTGAGTCAAGCACTAGCCGCGCGGCCACGCACGCGAGCGGCGCCTCACTGGGTTCCGCTACTGGCGATCTGAAGAAGAGCAGGAGCGAGTCCGAATTCGAGGATTTGGCCAACGAAGAAGTGCCCAAGTTCGAAAAGAGGCCAGATATGGGCGGCCAGAGAAGATCGAGCTGGAGCAAGTGGGTTTGGGGCAACTACGGTGAGAAGGACTCTGCTCTTGTAGGTAAGAAGGAGCAGTGACGTAGTCTACAATTCTCTGGTGGGCGTTGGGTATACGCATCGTTTATTATTCTACAAGTACATGGTATTTGACCGTTTTTCGAAAATGGCTGGCCGCTTCTCGAGGCGTGACATGCCGCATGTCTACCTCTGTCCAAATTGCTGCACCTCCTTGTGAGGGTATCTTATCTCGTCGTCCTTGCGCATCCAGTGCTTCCTTCTCTTCTTGGTGACGACGTGCTCGACCATCGTCTCCTTGGCCTCGCTCTTGAGGAACTTGCGAATGAACCTCGGGTCCCAGAGTTCGCTGGCTATGCCCAAGTCCTTACAGCACCGCATCAGCGCATTCGATTTGCACCCTTCTGTCGCTGTTGGGATGGCATCCGGGTCGAAATACTGCTGCTCACCACGGGCGACAGATACCAATCTGGTTTTGTGTCAGCACTGCCTTCTGCACAGTTGTCATACAGAACCGCTCACCTTCCACCAGCAATAAGTCCGTATTCCCTCGTCACAACTTTGCCCGTCACGATCGTCTCGCCTCTAGGTACCAGTCCCCATCCGCCGGGACCAAAAGCCTTGTTCAAAATGCGCCTGTACTTGATCTCTGGCAAGTAGACAATCCCGTCGGGCTTGATCTCGATGTCGTCAAAGTTCAGCTCTTGCATCAAGACAGCAGCTTGCTCGCTCGAGAACGGCGACGATGAAATACCGTGGAACGATCGCGTCCAGTCGACTTGCTTCTCGTCTTCGTTGAGTACGGGTGGAGGATCGGAGAGGCCGTCGGTCAGGCTTCGCAGCGGTGTTTCCGGTGCTGCATTTTCGCTGCGGGCGGTGGCCGGCGTCTGCGTGGTTGATGGGGCTGAAGTCGGCTGAGGTCCTCGGGAGACTCCTTGTGGTTGGACTGCTTTTGGGGTGAAGTTACTCTGCTGGCGGCTCGAGGTCGTGTTTATTGATCGCTGAAAGCGTTGCACGCGGAGTGTCTGGCGGCTACATTGTCTGATCTGAGGCCGAGTAGCTGCAAGTATGCTGGCAGCGAGATCGCCGGCAAGTTGTGGTCGCATGATGTTTGTGTATGGTGGGAAATCGGAGGTTGGAGTCGGGGAATATCATCCATCATGCGGCTCGGAGAACAGAACAGGGACTGCCTCTGCAGGTCATCACTTGAGCCGCATTCCTTGGCATCTGACCGCACGACGTGAAACTGGGCACGAGATGAGGGCGACGACATCCAAGAGCGATATATTTAGCCGGATATAATTGTTAAATGTGCCTTATGTAGACTTCGATACGCTAGATTCAATAGAGCAGAGTCATCTGCGACGAGTGATATTATAGTACAATTCTACACCAAACCGTTCAGCGCGAAACCTCCGAAGCCCGCAGTCACTGTGAGGCGGATATGTACCTTTGTGTTGATACCAGATATATCAAACATCCTTCTGATCTGTCCTTGAATCATTACCCTGTCTTTTCCAGCATTGTTTGAACGCCTCCATCTATTGAAGTGGTCAGCCATTGTCTCGGAACGACCAGAAATCTATCCCGAAGACGACCCACCTCGGACTTGCATGCCCTCCAGTCCTTCTTTGCGTAGAAGCAGTCGTTCAATCGAGTGTTCTCTTCTGTTTCAATGTCAACATAAAGTCTGCCATTTTCGACCGACATATCTTTACCTGAGCAACCAGTGCTGAAGATCCTCTTATCCCTAATCTGGCGTGAGTTATTTGGCGGTCTTTCTCGTTGGGTTACATACCACTCATCTGGCTCATCATCTTCTTCTTGTATTCGGTTGGAATTCTTGAGCGAGTCTTGGATAGTTGAATCTGGCATCCTGTACGACCTCAAAGAGAGAAAGAAAAGATTGTGCGGGAGTGCAAAAGTAAGGGTCGAGCAACAAGTTCGATTTCGGCTTCATTGAGTCGCCACTCCTGATGGCGGACAAGAAGCTCAACGTACTGGTCTACTCTGGTATGTTTTCAATCGTGGGCGCTGTCAGTTGGTCTTTTCTCTAACTATCGCAGGTAACGGCTCAACCGTGGAGTCCGTTAAGCACTGTGTCTGGTCGCTCCGCCGATTGCTCTCGCCAAACTATGCAGTAATACCCATCTCTGGCGAGACTGTTCTGAAAGAACCATGGCAATCATCATGCGCTCTCTTTGTCATGCCCGGAGGCGCTGACCTCGGCTACTGTCGGACTCTCAATGGCGAGGGAAATCGCCGCATTTCCATGTACGTCAACCGAGGAGGGGCCTACCTGGGTCTTTGCGCAGGAGGCTACTACGGCTGTGCGAGGTGCGAGTTCGAGACGGGCAAGCCTGGTATGGAAGTAGCCGGCGATCGCGAGCTGGCCTTCTTTCCTGGCACCTGTAGGGGTCTGGCATTTCCCGGTTTCGTGTACCACAGCGAAAGGGGTACTAGGGCGGCAGAGGTCAAAGTCAATCGTGAGGCTTTACTCTCTGGCGGTGGTGCTGTGCCAGAAGTCTACAGAACGTACTATAATGGCGGAGGTGTCTTCGTTGATGCACCGTTGTACAAAGACAAGGGTGTAGAAGTACTCGCAAGCTACACAGAAAGGCTTTCTGTCGATAGCGGAGAAGGCTCGGCTGCTGCTGTGTACTGCAAGGTAGGGAGTGGTGGTGCTATTTTGACAAGCTCACATCCAGAGTAAGTATAGCCATCTCATCTGCGACAACATCTACTGATTTCCACAGGTTCGCCGCCGTCAATCTCGGAGACGGTGATGGCAACTCGGACTATACCGCCATCAAGAAAGCACTCGCGGACGATGACAAACAGCGAGTAGACTTTATGAAGGCCTGTCTGTCTAAGCTCGGATTGGTAGCAAACAAGGATGATACCGGCGTACCGTCTCTCTCTCGACTTCATCTATCAGCCACCGACACTACAGAGGTGTCGCAGATAGTCAAGGACTTTTCGGAAATTGCCACCACCGAAGATTCACAACAACTCATCAAGGCGGAGCACGACACATTCTTGCTTGAAAAGCCAAGCTCGTTCGGTGTACAAAGTCTCGTTCAAGCACTGCCAAAAGTGGTCCAAGACATCCTTCCCCAGAGTGTCAGCGCCTCAAGCACATCCGGTTCATCTGAAGACCCTTCTACCAAGACCAAGGACGAAGCAGAGTCCGAAGGTATTGTAGACTACGACAAAGTCGTCAAGCGCCTTGTGGCCCACGAGACTTCCCTTCCAGAAAGCAAAGAAACGCCCTACTTCAACCACAACGCCTTTTACGCCAACCTCACACACTACAACAGCTACTCGAGCAACTCAAACCTTGTCTTCGGAAAGACACTCCTCTACGGCGAAGTCGTCACCAGCACCAGCACATTACTCGAGAAGAATCCTACGCTCCTCTCCAAGCTACCTCAAGGTCTGACCGCGACAGCAACAACCCAAGTAGCCGGTCGTGGTCGCGGTAACAACGTCTGGGTCTCGCCTCCAGGATCTCTAATGTTCAGCACTCTCATACGCCACGCAGTCGACCTCAACACTCGCGCCCCGGTCGTTTTCATCCAGTACCTCGCGGCCCTAGCCATCGTAAGCGGGATCCAGAACTACGACGTGGGCTACGAAAACCTACCAGTACGCCTGAAATGGCCCAACGACATCTACGCGCTCGACCCGTCCAAGTCAACGGGTCCGCCAAGGTTCGCCCAGAAGGAACTCACCGAGTCTCAGCGAGCAGATTACGTCAAGATCGGCGGCATCCTCGTCAACTCCTCCTACAGCGGCGGCGACTACACGATGGTCGTGGGCATCGGCCTCAATGCCGCCAACGCCTCGCCCACCACGTCGTTGAACCAGCTCGCGCGAAAGGCTTCCCTGCCGCCCTTCACGCTCGAGAAGCTGCTCGCTAGTATCCTTACGCAGTTCGAGATCTTGTACACTCGCTTCTGCGTCGCCGGATTCACCAAGGAGTTTGAGGCCCTGTATTACTCCTACTGGCTGCATGCGGGTCAAGTCGTGACTCTGGAGCAGGAGAATGGGGCCAAGGCTGTCATCAGGGGTATCACGAGGGATTGGGGATTGCTTGTTGCTGAAGAATTGGGCTGGGAGGACAGGCCGACTGGCAAGAAATGGGAGCTGCAAAGTGATAGCAATAGTTTTGATTTCTTCAGGGGCTTGTTGAAGAGGAAGGTCTGAGTTGTCCGCGTATCTGGGTACATGGGTCTGTGTACAAAGATCTGGACACTGTTAACTTGCACACAGTGACCATAGCTTACAATGTGTATGTTATCAAGATAGAACCTCTCCTCTACACATCTTGTTTATAATAATCCAGATACTACGACTTGGCAAAAAGTTATGAACAGCGGCGGGGCGGATATAGGAGATCCGACTGTGCGGAATTGGAAGGTACGGATACGTCATTTGGGACATCCAAAATAAGGTTCGCATAACCTCGTGATACATCAGGTATCAATATCAAGTCTTCGAGCGACTCTCCAAATACTGATCTGTAAGGAAACAATCTGTGTCTATCCAAAGGTTAAGAGTTTCTCTGTTTCCTACATGGCCAGATCCCAGATGTGTCGTTGATGTGCAGCGATCCGTTCACCAGTTCCGCAACACCCGAGAGCCGTGTACTTCTGATTGACCACGCGAACATCTATAACCACGCGCGCGTGACCAAGAGCATATAGAGATTATATCTTACGAACTCCTCAAATGCTGCTCGTACATCAAGCTGGCACGGTCACCGTTGGCGAAGTCGTTCGGTCAGTCGGTTCAGTACCATCGCTCGGCATGCTAAACTGACATGGATTTTCAGATATACAGTAACCTATACTCCTAGCCATGACCGCATTCTTCCAAGTCCGGAGCATTTGCACGTCAAAGTCAAGAACACATCCCCGATACCTCTACGAGCAGCCTACCTTCGTGGACCCTACAGCCTGCATGTAGCGACTTATTCCTCAGACTTTAACCCGAACAAGAAACTCGAGAATCCCCAAAAGTCTGGCGTACCGGAGTTTGAGCCCTTTCTGAAGGCCGGATCGCATTGGACATGTAAAGTGAAGATACCGGAAGAGATCCGGGAGAATGGAGCCGAGTTCACAAGCCACGACCAACGTACATCGCACGATCTCTTACGCGCAGCGCCAAAGCAATCCAAGTCCGTGACCTGGATTATTGAGATTGCTTCACAGGTCATCTTTTCTGCTTCGGCCGCCGTACACTTTGAGGTCTTGGTGGGTCGGGATGAAAGGAGTCTGCAACTAGGATTCGCCGCGGTAGCTGGACATGGACACGGTGCACCAGGTCAAGTCTCGGATCACCAAAAGGATAGAAAGAGATCAGATGGGCCGGTCAAGGGTGTATACTCGAGAGCTATCCGTTTGGTGGTCGAGGACACAATGGCGTTATGGGACAAGCCAAAGTTACCGACGTGGGAGGACTTGAGGAAGGAGCGCGGCATGAACCCGACAGTTCATGACAAGCCGCCCAAGCGCAAAGTCCATCTGGTCGTCCTGACTCACGGTTTACACAGCAATCTGAGCGCCGATATGCTGTACATGAAGGAGAGCATTGACGCAACGGTGAGACAGGCGAGGGAGGATGCCCGTCAGCGCAAAGAGACATACAAGGCTGGTCGTCCTGATGGTAAAGGAGCAAGTTCAGATAACGATGGTCAGGCTCGTACTGAAGGGTCAAACAAGAAAGAAGACACTTCAACAGCTCCTTTGTCTGGCGGACAAGAAGAACTCGGTACATACGACGAGGACGAAGAGCAGGTCATCGTTCGTGGGTTCAACGGGAATGCTGTCCGCACAGAACGTGGCATTCAGTATCTTGGAAAGCGCCTGGCCAAGTTCGTCTTGAACGTCACACATCCTTCACAACCATATCTGCCTGTCAAGAAGTCGATTTCTAGGAAGCTTACAGACAAGTTCACAGCAACCGATGACAAGAAGAACCACGATTCTGCGTCTCACGTGGGGAGTAGCATTCACAAGGATGAGGATTCGCTGAAGAAGGAAGACGACATTGCGTATAAATACACCAGTATCAGCTTCATTGGCCACTCTCTTGGAGGTCTCATCCAGATGTATGCCATTGCGTACATTCAGAAGCACGCACCGGACTTCTTTCATCAAGTGAAGCCTGTCAACTTCGTCTGCATGGCATCGCCATTGTTAGGCTTAAGTAACGAGAACCCCATGTACGTCAAGTTTGCATTGGACTTTGGTCTGGTCGGCCGCACAGGACAGGATCTCGGTCTGACATGGAGACCACCCACCATTGCCAGAAGTGGCTGGGACGCTATGCTGGGATTTGGAAGCGGTCAGAAGGAACCCAAGCAAGAGGATCCTGGCGCAAAACCGCTCTTGCGCATCCTTCCCACCGGCCCTGCGCACACTGTATTGCACATGTTTACGAACAGAACACTATATTCGAACGTTGTCAACGACGGAATTGTACCACTTCGAACGAGTTGTTTACTTTTCCTCGATTGGAAAGGCCTTGGCAAAGTAGACAAGGCTCGAAGAGAAAATGGTCTTATTGGTACCATGGTAGAATGGGGCTATCAGGAGTTGACTGGAGCAAATGCAGTCGAGTCTACTTCGGACCTACGAAACTTGCACGACACTGTGGAAGATGATGAAAGTCTAGCACAACAAGGCGAAGGAGAGACTGTTCCACAACCATCAGAAAATGCCACACAAGAGGACAACACCCGAGTCAACTCTCACGACCAAGTTGCGGATCAATACCAGCAATCGCACGCTTCTCCAACTCTATCCCAGAGGAAGTTGTCCTACGGCAGCGCTCGGAGAAGCAGTGCTGGCAGCGTTGCCGAGACAGGCCAGACTTCCAGCCTCTTCAACGATGTTCTTGGTTTCTTCAGACCTAAAAGTCCAGTGCCTGATAAGAAGAGCCCAAAGGTACCAAAGGCGATCAGAAGAGGTCAGACGTTGTCGAAAGAAGAGGAAGAGGCCATGGCAGAGGCTCAAGATGGTACGAGTAGAGGCAGCTATGACAATCCGACGATGCGACCATCAAAGAGACCAATCGCAACTCGAGGCTACTCTGTGGGACAGCCCCAGGCGGATACCCATGCTCCGCCAAAGACAAGTGTTTTCGAATCTGCTCGCGACATTCTGCAACCACCGATCCCACCGACGTCATGGATCATCGATCCTGCTGCACGCAAGCGTACCATCTTCCACGATCGAGTCTATCATCCTGAAGACATTCCGGATCCGCCAGTCAAACGGCCTGGTAGAATCGCTAGAACATTTTCGAGTGACTCATCTACGTACGGCGGACAAACAGCAGGTTCAGCCAGTTCAGTCGACTCGGGAAGCATGAAAGTCGAGGAGAAGATTGCTCGTGCTTACCATCACGATCTGTCGTGGCGTAAAGTCCTGGTTCGACTCGAGCCAGACGCACACAACAACATGATTGTCCGACGTATGTTTGCAAACGCTTACGGCTGGCCCGTGGTGAAGCATCTCTGTGATACTCACTTTGCCAATACCTTTTCTGCCACAACCAGAGACGAAGACGAGCCTGCGATCGACAGAGCTAAAGCAGCAAACGAGCGGGTCTCGGAAACCGGCGAGGAAGTCATTGGTCAAATGCAGAAGAAACCGCCGACGAGAAGAGACAGCGAGATGCGCGAGCACAGGGATGAACTTGGTGATTTGAACAAGAGCTCGATAGATATCGCCAAGATCGAACAAAAGCACAAGGAGGACAGGAATAGTGGAGTGTGGGACGACTCTTACTTCTCAAATTCTGATGACGAGGACGACGAAGAGGAAGAAAGCTACGCAGCTCTGATGCAACGACTTTTGTCTGGCAAGCGCAGTAGCCAACATGGCCACCAGCCCGGAAAGAGCCAGTCCACGAATTCGGAGAGGCCTACCACAAGCGATGATCAAGTTATGGTGCAGCCCGCTCCCAACAAAGCACAATCTGTGGCGCCACCAAGCATCGATGGCACCAACAATACCGTCGATGTCGGGTTACGCAAGAGTATTGAGGAGCAGCTAACGCCCCCGAGGAAGCGCGGCGAGGAAGGCACGAAGCCTGTTCCAGGGAAAAAGGCCGAGCGGGTGGCTGAGGCCAGCGGACAGCAAGAGCGTTGAGTAATGTTGCCATCCCATATAACTGTCGACAAACGACTTGTACATATCAACGCGATCAATCCAATTGTCAATCGTGGTCGGATCTCCTTATGTGCGCCTTTAATCTTTTGCCAAGGGTAACAATGTAATTGTACGAAAAGGTATACATTTTCCTCATGTGAGTCTACCTGAACCGATGCGCTTTTTCCGCGCATGATGCTGCTAGCCATGCCCGCTAGCGCCCAAAATGTCCTCGCAGTCCTAAGTCCTGATCGCATTTCCGAGAACACCACCAGTGAAACCCTGACCACCGCCAGCGCCTCCCCTGAAGGCACCGCCCCTGTTACCTCCACGGCCGCCTCTTCCACCGCCACGACCACCACGACCACCTCTACCGCCACCTTGCCTCTCAAAGGCGTTGGCAGTACCCTGTGTCCGTGTCTCCAGTGTCCTCTCGTTGCTCTCGATGAGGCCGCTCGCCTTGTCGCTGAGTGTGAGTGCCAGGCTTTGCAGTCTGCTGAGCTCGACACCCTTCCTGAAGATGATGGCGCTGTTGACCTGGTCGAGGGCAGCGGCAAGCTCTTCGTGACTGATCATCTTGCTGACCACAGCGGCGACCTTGCGCTCAGGCAGATCGAACATGGATGCAAGGTGGTTGATGGCAAGTGTATCATAGTATGGCGCGTACGTGAAGAGATATGTGCGGAGACCCTCCTCCTGGATCTGCTGCTCCAACATGGACTTTATCTTAGTCGCACCTGGGAGCAACTCCCAGATCTTGATGGTGGTGATAAAGTCAGCAGCCTTGCGCCACTCGCCCGATGCAAGAGCCTTGGAGGCTTGCATGACGTGGTCACGGGTGTTCTCTGGTGGTCCGGTGAATATTTGGCGCTCGTGGTACTCAAGCATACGGCGGTAGGACTTGCTGATGACTCTCTTCTTAATGTCGGGTGATGAGCCAACTTGCGCAAGAAGAGGAATCTCAAGCAACATGGAGCAGGTGAGGTAGACACATTCCAGAAGTTCGAGGTTGATGTGCATGTGAAATGGGAGCTGGCGTTGACGCTCAAGGCGTTCCTGCTCGGGAGTGATTTGAGAGTATCTTTGGAGTTGAAGACCTTGAGCAAGCAACTCCTTTTGACGTTGACTTCCGCAGATTTCCTGCAGAGAGTTTTGTGCCTCGTAGACCAGACCAGCACGGAATGCGCAAAGTCCGACTTGAGTCAAAGTGCGGTTGAAAAGAATTTGTGTGGAAATGTCGAAGCTGCTAATGGTCTCTTGCAAGTGAGACATGAGAAGCATGTCGCGTGCTTGGTAGTAAGAGTCATGGAGAGCAAGGTAGTAGATCTGGCAAAGCATCGAGCGAGCGCGGATGATGCCGTCGCTGTTCTTGAAGAGATATGAGCAAAGAGTCTTGACGGTAAGTCCAGCGTCACCCTTGTTGGCGCGCGGTGTGATCTGTGAGTCGGAATTTGCAGAGAGAGCCTCCCAAGTCTTCTCCTCCAGGATGTCGACGACTTGTGATGGCTTGAAGTAGATGTGTTCCAGTCTCCTCATGACAGCGCGGTTAACAGTATCCTGAGAGATCTCGACTTGCTTGTTAGACATGAGGCGCTCACCGTACATCTGAGCGCGAACAATGTTGGCGTACAAGGCGGCCTCGTCGCTCAATCGCTCGACGTATTCGGCGGTGTGAGGATCGACAGCCTGCAAGACTCTGGTGAGCTCATCACCAAGTCTCTCGACGAACGAGACAACGCTTCCTGGAACTTTGAATGTCTCCTTCTCGTCGATCTGAGGTTGCTTCTCGTCATCTTCCCATTCCTCAGCATTTTCGACAACAACAAGGTATGGGTGGTTCTCCAAAGTCTCAAGAAGCTTCTGGATCTCTTGTTGAGCGAGGATCCATTGCTCCTGTGACATGGTGTTGCCGGAGCCGCCAGCAAGATCGAAACGGGTAGCGATGAGGACCAGAAGAGTGCGAATACGCTGGTATTCGGTGGTTGCGACGTCCAAGAGCTTCTCCATGGTGCGGATCTGGTCCAGACGGTCGGTGTTCTTGCGACCTCTTGACTCGACAATCGTGCGCAGATGCTTGAGAATGCCCTCTGGGGTGTAGGTCATAGCCTTGCCGCCAGCCCCGACCATAGTGAAACCACCATCGTCGTTGGCAAAGCTCTGTCCAACTTCCATTCCAGCAGGGGCCTTGACCTTCTTGACCTTCTCGGTAGGCTCCTCAATGATGTCCTCCTTCATGTATTCATCCGGATTGGCACGGTACTTTTCGATCTCAGTGGTGTAGTCTCTGTTGTTCCTCCTGATCTTTTGGCGCATCGCATTAAGACCTTGTGAAGCAAGCTTGCTTGTTTTCTTTGGGTTGACCTTTTGCTTCTCGACAGCCTCGGTCGTCGACATTTCCAGATCCGCGACAGTCTCGATATAAAGCTTTGGCGGCTTGCCATTGTTGTCGCGCTGAAGGACAGGAAGAAGGCGGTTCAGCTTGTCGAATTCTGTAAATGGTCAGTATCATAAAGACGCAGTTCCCGATCTCCCACAACATACGCTCTGAAATCACACTCCAGTCCTGGATCTTCTCGGCGTTTTCGATCAGTCTTACGACTCCCTCGAACTCGTCGAAGCGCTTGTCTTTGGCACTCTTGACGACTGTGACCCGGTCTTCTTCATCGCTTTCTGAATCGTCGGAAGCCTCCCTCAAGAAGCGATTCGCTCCAGTTTTTCCGCCTTCCTCATCGCTAGAATCTTCGTCGGATCCCTCCTCCTCTTCCTCCGATGATGACTCCTCCTCGGACTTTTCAGCTGCCTCCGCGTCGGAACCGTACAGAGACTCCTCCTCGGACGAACTCTCGCTGGAGTCGTCTCCGTAGAAAAATCGAGATGTCATGTTAGCTGTCTGTCGCTATCGAGCCGCAGAATTCCACAGGTCGAGGTTGTCTGTCGCGAGCCTAGGGGTTTTTGGAAAGTTCGACGAGCACGTCTTCTGTCCGCGTGAATTCCCAGTGCGCTGCGCGGACTTTTCGAGCAGAGTGGCCGACTCGCGGGAGCCATACCCGATTGGGAAATGCCCCACGTTTAGCCTTGACGACGCATCACGTCGGGCATCATTTTATTTGGTCGAATTATGGATGTCGGTCTCATTTGTTGGCTCTCTATAATTTGATAGAGTCCTCAAGATCAACGCCTTGATCCTCGATCCTGGATGAGATGATCACGAAACAATTGATGAGCCGGCATTTTCGCTTCCGACCTGCTATTACTACACAAAGGCACTACGTTGTCCGCTACTCGCAGACCGTTCGACCACATCAGGATGAGGAATATTATGTCAAGCGCATGCGATCTGACTACGAGGAACTAAGAGAGGAATTAAAGCCTCGTGATAAAGCGCACCTTCAGCTTACGTACGAGGCTTACGACAAGATCGAGACATGGGTGCGACAGAACACGCCCGATGATGCGCCGCCTGCTGTCCGTCTTGCAACGGCTGGACCACGAGACTATATCAACACTTCGAATTCGTCCGGAAGAGGTACACGGCAGGAACTGCTTCTCAAACTTGCTGAAGTGAAACTTCATTTAAAAGACTTGCAAACCGAGCCCTACCGCGAGTATGACTTTGACTTGGGAAAGATTACACTATCAGACACGGAGCTACACGAGCTTGAAACAGAGATTGTGGATGACACGAATAGGCTCAAAAGAGGAGTCGAAACTGCGACCAAGTACATTAAGATCATGGATGAAGGCAGTCGCAGAAAAGAGGGTGACAGCCGATTTGACTTGGAAGAGTTCTGGAATGCAGAAGTCGCTCGCATCAAGAGTGAGGAAGGTGGAGTCATATTTCCAGAGAAACAGCAAAGACCGGAATGGGGGCCAAGGAAGAAGAAAGTTGTACTGCAACCAGACCAGGTGCCGAAAGTTGTACTGCAACCAGACCAGTTGCCGAAAGTTGTACGGCAACTTCACCCAGGTGAGAAGAGGCTCGTGCTTGAAACAGACCAGAGACCGTCAACTCCCAGGCAAAGCAGAATACGCAAAATTGAGAAGAAGAGGCTCGTGCCGGAACCTGCCCAGAAGCCGGTAACTCCCAAAAAAGGCAGGGAAGGCGCACTAAAGGGGAACGAATCTGAAAAGAGTCCAAAAGGGAATGAACGTGAAAAGAGCAACCCCAAGCAGGCAGACCAGTTGGATGATTTCTCGGATTTCCCCTACCCAGAAGTGACAGACTTCACAGACCACGAAACACTGTTGGAGAAAGATATGAAGCGTCGTTGAGCACCGGCGCCAGCTCTTTGTAATTTAGCAAGATACCCTCTGCAATTTTTATGATAACGATAACAATTACAATGTCAAGCGCGGTATTAGAATGGTGGCGGAGTCAGTATTCTGGACCGGTAATCGAGATCTCCTAACGAACACTAGAAACCCTCATAGCATGACAGTACTCTGGTTAGCATTACAGCAGGCCGAAGATAATATGGTATTATATCACGGCAGACGAGAGCTGAACATCTCGAGCTGATATGTTTGAAACTCCTACGCCAACATCGAAGATACACCGAGTTATGGCCATCGGACTCGATGTGCCGAGTTCCCCGCAGTGGGGAAGTTGGAGAACTTTGGGGATTGAGGCGCGAATGGCAGGGTCGAAAGAGAAAGAGCCTTTGAACCGCAGGGCGATATCGCTTCTAGCCACTTGACCCCCGCGGCATCCACCCAGGAACGGACTTTCGGTAACAATAGATAGAAGTCAACAGACCATCTATTTCAACTTCCTTGGACAAAAATCGATTCGGCTGCCTTTGCCTATCCGCTCGTTCTCATACCCTTTTCGACAACACCGCATTACCGCCAACATGAACCACCCTAGCAATGATACTCAGGCTGTCAAGCTCACCGGCGACGAGGTCGCCAAGCACAACAACAAAGACTCTTGTTGGGTCATCGTCCATGGTCGTGCCTACGATGTCACCGAGTTCTTGCCAGAACATCCAGGTGGACCAAAGATTATCTTGAAGTACGCTGGCAAAGACGCCACTGAAGAATATGCACCAATCCACCCACCGGACACCCTGGACAAGTTTCTGGACAAGAGCAAGCACTTGGGAGAAGTCGACATGAAGACGGTCCAGGTGGAAGAGAAGGCCTTTGATCCAGATGAGGCAGAGAGACAAGAGAGGATCAAGCGGATGCCGATTCTGGAACAGTGTTATAACCTCATGGACTTTGAGGCCGTTGCCCGACGGGTCATGAAGAAGACGGCTTGGGCGTACTACTCCAGCGCTGCGGACGATGAAATCGTAGGTGAACATGCTGTATTTGAGAAGTCACATCGCTAACACCTCTAGACCATGCGAGAGAACCACTCTGCATTCCAGAAGATCTGGTTCAGACCAAGAGTACTCGTGGATGTCGAGCACATCGACATGACCACCAAGATGCTCGGCACCAAGGTTGATATTCCATTCTACGTCACTGCTACCGCCCTTGGAAAGCTCGGTAACCCAGAAGGAGAGGTTGTCCTCACCCGCGGAGCTCACAAGCACAACGTTATCCAAATGATTCCAACACTAGCATCATGTTCGTTTGACGAGATTATGGACGAAGCCAAAGACGGTCAAGTCCAGTGGCTGCAGCTCTACGTCAACAAGGACCGCGCCATCACCAAGCGAATCGTCGAGCACGCCGAAAAGCGAGGATGCAAGGGTCTGTTCATCACTGTAGATGCGCCTCAGCTTGGTCGCCGCGAAAAGGACATGCGATCCAAATTCAGCGATGTCGGTTCCAATGTTCAGAACACAGGCGGCGACAATGTCGACAGATCACAAGGAGCCGCTCGCGCCATTTCCTCGTTCATCGACCCCAGTCTCAACTGGAAGGACATTCCATGGTTCAAGTCTATCACCAAGATGCCAGTCTTGCTCAAGGGTGTCCAGCGTGTTGAGGATGTCATCCGTGCCATTCAAGTTGGTGCCGATGGTGTCGTACTGTCCAACCATGGTGGTCGTCAGCTCGACACTGCCCGCAGTGGTATCGAGGTCCTTTCCGAGGTGATGCCTGAGCTTCGTCGACTAGGAATGGCAGACAAGATCGAGATCTACATCGATGGAGGTATCCGCCGTGCTACCGATATTATCAAGGCTCTTTGTCTGGGTGCTACTGGTGTTGGTATCGGTCGTCCATTCCTGTACGCCATGTCAGCCTACGGTCTTCCAGGTGTTGACAGGGCCATGCAAGTAAGTTCAGCCGTCACTCGTTACTCCCGTGCAGTTACTGACATATCTCTAGTTACTGAAGGATGAGTTTGAGATGAACATGCGTCTTATCGGATGCAACAGTGTCGACCAGCTGGGTCCAGAATTCCTTGACACCACCGGTTTGAAGATGCACACTACTGGTGTACCAAGTGATACCCTTGCACTTGGTGTGTATGACCCTCTGATTGGTCCACAGGAGAAGGCAAAGTTGTAGACGATTATCTATGTTCCGATCTTAGGCCTTGTGTATTGCTGCATTTGAGGCGTTGGTCATGCTTTTTACTGAATTAGCCTTCATATCACAATGTCAAAAACTGTATATATTCGTTCCCACATTTGCATTATTCATCAGTGTTCATTTTCAACTCTCATTCAACTGGATGAAAATCACCGCTCTCATCCGTACCGATGTTGCATCACCTTCGTTGACCAATTAAGTACGTTTTCATTCATACTTCATCGGCCAAGCCTGTGTTGACCGTACTCAGCAACATAGTTGAGCATCAACTACACCCTTGAACGTGGAGCTCGTGTCTGAAGTATTATACTATGCTCGAAGATCCGTAGGCCATGGCAATATTGCAGGTATCGCTCTCGCCGGAGGCCACCGCGCGTGTCCATGATCTCCTACTCTGTCTGGCCAAGTTTGGGGAGACAGTCTGCATAGAGGCTCGTAACGACAAGGTACGGATGCGTTGAACTATCATTTTTGTTCTGTAAACCTCATCTGACGATGTTTTAGCTTTCGTTCACCACATTGAACTCATCGAGAACCGCATACGCATCCTTTGCGCTCGAAGCCAGCAGCTTCTTCATCACATATGAATTCAATTCCCTAACATCCACTGCCGAGGGACGCTTCACATGTCAACTATACAATAGAGTATGTACATCGGCCACAGTCTCTACTCGCCTGCTGATTTGTGTCAGGCTCTCTTGTCCGCCTTCAAAGCGCGTCTTTTCGACCCTCGGAATCGAGATTCCCCAATTGACTGCTGTGACCTCACAATCGACGAGCAACCAGACAAGGTCGAATGCAGGCTCATAATAAAGATGGTCTGCCGTCATGGCGAGTCTATGTTCTTTGAACTCCCGGCCGTCCCTCGAGCTGACATGATACATAGGCATCACCAAGACGTACAAACTCACCTATGAATCGGTCGAAATCATGCACGCTTTGTTCGACAAGTCTGCAGCACCGAACGGTTGGAAGATTACATCAAGAATTTTACGTGAATACATCGAATATTTCGGACCAAAGACGGAGCAACTGGACATGTTGGCAAAGGAGGGCAAGGCCATCTTCACTAGCTTCACCGAAAAGGTCATGGATGGGAAAGGTTGGTGCTAACTTTGTCTGAACTGAGTGCAGTCGCTGACGCATGTTCAATCAGAGCTCTTGAAGCAACCTCTCGAGACTGCAGTTTCGATACATATTGACGACTTTGAGAACTTCCATGCAGAAGAAGATATGCACGTCGTGATCAGCGTGAAGGATTTTAAGGCCATCGTCACCCATGCCGAGACACTTCGAACGCCAGTCATTGCTGCCTTTTCACGCCCATCTCGACCTCTTCAATTCTCTTATCAGACGCTCGGAATGCACTGCGAGTTCATCCTCATGACCAGCGGCGACTACCGAGGTACAGCCACGTCTTCGACACCAAAATCAGTAACAACTCGCCCGTCGACCCGTCAATCATCGGCGCTCCCGACTCAAGCTCCTGCGCCTACAACCATAAACACGGATATGCCACCTCCACCAAAGCCTATGTCGACTCTCTCTCAGATCCAGAGGAAGCCACTGTCTGCACTCAACAGAGGCATATCCCTCACGGCTCCCTCGCAAGACTCGGACAGCTTGTTTGTGCCCAACGACGTTGATGGTGATCGTCGGTGGGAGGAGCCAGATTACGACAATGAGGAGGCCGAGGATATGCTTGGCTGGGATGCCAACGGTGAATTGAACTCAGCCTATCATCCAACGCTGAGGGATGCGGGCAGTCATGCCCCAAACCAGCAGACTCAGCAAAGTGATGATTCCATTTCTCAAGGCCTGCAGCCTACACAGAGACTCTCGCAGATTCATGGTCTCTTTGATTGAGGGTCTTCATTCACCCGAAAGGACGACAAAGCTCGTGGCACAACCACCCCAGACCGCAGTGCCTGGTGATGGTAGCTCGAAGGTGTTGGAATGACCTTTGACATCGCACTTGCTATCGAGAGGCAACCCACAGTTGCCATGCTCTCCCCAGCCCCATGCTGACACGCCACCACCTGGTGAGATTGCAATTACGTGCTCGCTACCAGCCGCCATCGAGACCACCTTGGAAGCGTTTGAAGGAGGAAGCTGTCCATGGTCGTTCCTACCCCACCCTTGGAGAAGACCATCAGGCATGAGAACAAAAATGCTGCCCCAACTTGCAGACACGCTTTTCCATCCCCTGAGCGTCTTGGGTACAGACTCTCTGATATTGTAACGATCACGTTTACTGGGTCCAAGCATCAAGAAATCACCCTCCTCTGATGATGAGAACAGGCAGGTGAAGTCTTTGCCGCATACGGCACCAGCTACTTTGAAAGGGACACCTTGGATCTTGCGCGGCGCCCAGGAGTCTTCGTATGGCTCACCAAGCTGGCCATGTCGGCCAACTCCCCAGCCATAAGCATCTCCGTTTGACAAAACAGCAACAACATGGCCCATGCAAGCCACTAAATCTACAATCTCGAGATCAGGTGAAGGAAAATCGGGTATTAGGATTGGTTCCGGGGCAGTAGCCACTCCATTGCCCAGCCCAAGCTCACCTTTGGTCCCGGTGCCACAGACTAGTACACCTCGATCCGTAGCAAACACCGAAGCATTCCATGTGGCCGCGCAAGTATCTACAACGACGTCGTGCAAAAGCTCGGTGGAAAGCCTGACCTTTTGAAAGTACAGTGACTGCACTTTGTTATTACCAAAGCCGCATTGACCGTCTGCGTTAGAGCCACTGGCATAAACATCGCTAGCTTCTGTAACAAGTAGCGTGTGGTTGCCACCAGCCGTGATGCGTCTGACCTGATGCTGCTCTATGCCTGCTGGTAGCTGCAAAGGAGTCGGTACTGAGACATCATCTTCATGACCAAGTCCGAGCTGTCCGGAACCATTCGAACCCAGTGCGTATATCTGTGTGACAGGCATATGGTTGCTCGAGCACAGCTCTGGTCAAGCTCAAAGTCGCCGCTGCTGGGACTCTATAATGACTTCTCCGGTGACGGCGCTTCAACTCCTCATGTTAATTTTTTATTTCGCGCGCAAGCTTGGATAGATGATATGAAATGTAACACTCCAGGACGCTACGTAAAGATGTCCATATGCTAGATGGGCATTGCAACAGACACGATCGACTGGACGTGAAGTTGGAGGAGCCGCCGGAGTAACAGTTTCGCCGAAACGCCGTGATACTCGCGCCTTCCAATTCTGAGTCTTGGCTCGACATCGCGAGCGCCAGCGTCGCAAATTCTCGAAAAGTCACCACCAACTTCAAACGACCAACGATACGGTTTACGTCGACCTACACCACCGCCATCATGTCGTCAACTACCCAGAGCGTGCAATGCTTCGGCAAGAAGAAGACCGCGACCGCTGTCGCCCACTGCAAGGCCGGCAAGGGCCTCATCAAGGTCAACGGACGCCCTCTCTCCCTCGTTGAGCCACAAATCCTCCGCTTCAAGGTCTACGAGCCAGTCCTTATCCTCGGTCTCGACAAGTTCGGTGCGTCTCAAAAGATGGAATCTGCGATCAAAAGCAGGGGAAAGATGTTGGATATATGGGGACATGTTTGACTGACTGGGTATAACAGAGGGTGTCGACATCAGAGTTCGCGTCACCGGTGGTGGTCACACTTCCCAGGTCTACGCCATCAGACAGGCCATTGCCAAGTCAATCGTACGTGCGACAGAGGACCATTTCAGAGGTTCGGAAAAGAAGCCAGGGTACACATTTGACTAACACATCCGGTACAGGTCGCCTACTACCAGAAGTTCGTTGATGAGCACTCCAAGAACCAGCTCAAGCAGGCGCTTGTTCAGTACGATAGAACCCTCCTCGTTGCCGACAACAGACGGTGCGAGCCAAAGAAGTTTGGCGGTCCAGGTGCCCGCGCCAGATACCAAAAGTCTTACCGTTAAGCGGTACGCTTTGTGCTTTTGGTGGAGTGGCATGGAGACAGACTTTGTCGGTTGGTCGATCGATGCTGCTGGAGATGGGAGTTTGTGCTCGTCGCGGTTATGCATTTTTGCTAGCAAGCATCGGCAAAGGGAGGCTTTGACCGGGCGCTGGTTTACGGAATGAAATGCGAATATGCAGGCTCAATCAAAAGGAACATTTTCAAAATTGAAAGACTCGCTACAACTGGTTGTTTAGACATGTCATGGGGTATCTCTATACTAATACGGGCGTCATTTACATCGATCAGCGGTGGTCCCGGCCCACTCCTCGAAAACCGACACGCGACTTTTGCTTCACTCGTCTTCGGACTCTTCTCCGCCATTCGTCTGTATGGTTGTCCGCCTCGAGTTACCTCCGGTACTGGTTCTCTGCGCCCTTGCCGCCTTTTCGCCTACGAACTGCTGGCCATCCCATGCAGTCTTGCATAGCGGACATATCTCCTGGTTCTGCTGCGCCCTGAAAGCATTCCTCGTGCAGAAGTTGTGTAACCTGCAGGAACATTCGAGGTTCGCGCATCGTTGACCCTGTGTGCGTCAGCATGACTCTTCACCGATCCCCACTCGTCTGTACTCACCACTGTGACAATCTCCCTACAAGCGTGACACATCTTAATCCGATCCACCCTCTCCTCGTCCTCATCCTCCTCATCCGCCTCGTTGTAAGTCTCCATCAACCACCCCCTCAACTCCATCAACGCCCGCGGACTGAGCGAGTAGTACCCCTTGCGACTCAACTCAAACCAGCCCTCAGCCACAAGCGACTGGAGCATCCTCTCCGCCTCCAACTTTGTGAGGCCCTGGCTAGCAGCTCCCTGAGTCATCTCTCCGTCCTGCGTCGCTTGTAAGGCCTGAACCGGCGGCCGTGCAAGCTTGAGCGCCTGCAGCGACGTGACCGCCATGACTTCTTCACGCCCGGTGTTGTAAGTCTCGAACATGGCGTCCAGCACCCGCTTCAGAAAGCTTATTTCGTCGGCGCTGTGGGTCGTTGCGAGTTGTGTTATCGCGTCCGAGGTCGTGTTCACGAGGGCGAAGATGCGGGTTCGGTCGTGCTGAGAGAGAGAGCTGCGGATTTCGAGGTCGAAGGGGGAGATTGCTGAGTTCAGAATTGTGATGTAGTTGTTGAAGTCTGGTTCTGTGATGTCGTTTGGTAGTGTCTCGCGCTCATTATTGTCTGTCTCGTCAGTATTTATTCCTACATGTGACTGAAATGGCTTACCGTTAGTTGTCTGTATATTGGCTAGGATGGGCTTCGCTTCCTCGAATGTGAGGGTGCCTTTTGCGAGGAAGACCTGCAGAAAGGCTCGGTGAGTATTGTTGTAGTCTTCGTCGTCCGCCATATCGATATTGATTTATCGTGCTATTTCCTGTCGACGTCGTCGTCGTCGTCGTCGTCGGTAGAAGTGGGATGAATAGTACATGTATTTCCTGATTGGGAGACGCGTCGCTTATCGATAAGGAAACGCGTGTCTCCTCAATTAAGAGCTTGCCATTGTTGCCTCACAGTAAGGCAACCCAGGCATCTATTGACGTGGCAGTTTTACTCGCACAAGCAGAAGCGAATGAATCAACAAGCTCGACGATAACCACTGCTTTCCCCATGGCGACGACTCCGGTGCTGCCAACAGACTTGTTGCATCTGTTATGTATCGAGCTGGCCGAACAGCTCGAAGTCGGGGCCCTGTTCAATTGCGCAGTCTCTAGCAAAGTATTTGCAGCAGCCGGAGCTCTTTCGAATCTGTACAAGATATGCAGCAGTTCATCGGTCTCAGGAGGTGATCATGAGACGTTTCCAATGCACGTCCAGGAATTACTGGTGCAAAAATGGTCCATCTTATGGCGATCAATACTACTTTCCAGTCTGGGAAAGACCATGTATCCTTACTGTCGCTATCTACGAGTTCTGGATCTGAGGAATCTGAACTTTCTACTCGAGGACGAGAAGTTTCGTGGCAAGATAGCTAAGAACTTCTTCTCTGGCGGACTTGCTCGTTTCGACATGAAAATGGACACGCCTTTCAGTGCCAAAGGTCCTCGGAGACCACGACTGAACGTTCGCGGGATTCTGCTCGCTGTTGGCGATGCCATCACTCAACAAGCGCCCATGCTGGAAGTCTTGACAGAGCCGGTCATGCCTGGCTTGGACGTCTTCTCCTCTGCCTTGCTGGACTGGCCTTTGCGCCTGGAAAACTTGCAGTTTCTGCAACTCGGCGACGGTAAAGCGCTGGCGGATGACAGGATCCAAGAGTCTCTCGTCAGCTGCTGCCCTCATCTCAACAAACTGGAGATATATCAATGGATGAACGATGATAGTTCTGACCAGCATCTTGCGCGGTTCTTATTACGTATGAAGCCGAACACATTAGAATTCTTCCAGAACGAAAGCGAATGTGGTATCGGCCTGGAAACTTGCAAGGCCTTTGCACACCATGCCACTTCTCTTGTAACGTTACATCTGGCTATTAGTGACATGGGTTTGCAAGGACTTGGCGAGCTGCAGCCATGCACTGCCATCGAATCATTGACCTTGACCGATCTCAAACCTCCGACGGATCTGAAAGCTACCCAGAATGATGTGTTTAGTGGTATGGTCGCTTGGTTGACCTCGCTTCATGCCATCCGCGATATCACTTTGTCGAACTTCATCTCGGCACCAGCTCTGCTCACACCGGTTCTTGAGAAGACGGATATCGCTCTCGACTACCTACAGATCAACGCTTCAGAGAACTCGTTGTACATGGTAAAGGACAACCAGGACTTCCACCGAGCAATAGGCCGTCAAAGCAATCTCACCAGTCTGCTCCTGAAGGCGGACGCAGATGGTGCCTTTGGTGATGATGTCGAGACATTGTGTAATTGCATTTGCGGACTTGAAGGTCTGAAGAGGTTGAGCTTGACTCGAATTACAGAATATTTCTCCGACAACCAGATAGCGAGACTGTCGGAGCACCTACCGAGCTTGGAGGAGTTGCTCATCGACGGATATGGCATCACTGATCTGAGTCTCGAAAGACTTTCTGGACTGCCATACCTGAAAAGCTTAGGGTTCAGTGGATTGACGCAGTTCTCGCTTAACGGTCTTCTGGACTTTGTTGAAAAGCTGACGGCAGGCAACGAAGGACTCGTGCTTTCAGTCGACCGAGCACAGATCAATGACAAGCTGTCAGACGCGGAGCAGGAGATTGTTCGTGAGGCTATTGTGGCCAAAGTCAACGGACGATTCGAGTATACGCTGGTGAGAGATCCAGATATCTCTGATTTCGAGGCCAGTGATTCGGACTGACTGGTACGGGACCTCATGTCTGCTTTGTTAGGTCACTAGGACTATTGCACTATACCCTGATTCATTGATTTTCTCTAAAAGTTCCGTCCACTTCATGTCCCTAATTTGTGTCGTGTAGTAACAGTCAAAAAGGTGATTCCTGAGCACACGAGCAAACATGTGTGACGTCAGCGGAGGGGACCTGTTCGGAACAATTTTTGTTTACGATGCTGAGTCTAGTCCATACCATGTCTAGCGCCAAGAAAATACTGGTCATTGCTGGTTCAGACAGCTCTGGTGGAGCGTATGTTCTTCTTAAATCTCTATAGTATGTATGACTGATCAGTACTAGTGGTCTCGAGGCCGATCAGAAGGTTATCGCAGCTCATGGCTGCTATGCCATGACCGCGACGACAGCCTTGACGGCCCAGAACACCCAAGGAGTAGAAGACATTCACGAAATTCCATCGACGTTTGTGCAGAAGCAGATAGATGCTTGTGCCACTGACATTGGCATCGATGTGGTCAAGACTGGTTGGTCGATTTACAATCCGCAACGGACGTTCTTCTGCTAATCCACGGCAGGCATGTTGGCGCAGGCCACTACAATCAGTGTCGTCGTCGAATCGCTGAAGAAGTACAATGTGTCGTTCTCTGTCATTGATCCCGTACGTTGGAGGAAGTTTGTGATGTATCACCCAAACTAAAGCATACTCAGGTCATGGTGGCTACCAGCGGTGCACGACTGCTTGCCGAGAACGCAATTCAGACATTATGCGATCAGCTCTTACCAATCTCGAGTCTTGTCACACCAAACATACCAGAGGCCCTTCTAATACTCAAGGAAAAGGGTCAGGACTATGGTGAGATTGAGGATCTGGAGAGTCTGAAACGACTTGCTCTCTCTGTTTCCGAGTTGGGTCCAAAGCATGTCCTGATCAAAGGTGGCCATTGCCCTCTTGACAAAGATCGCAAAGTCACGAATGACAAATCAAAGATGACTTATGTTGTCAATGTTCTCTACAGCGAAGGATCATATTCGGTCTTCGAGGGACCATATCAGCAATCTCGCAACACCCACGGCACTGGATGTTCTCTTGCTTCGGCCATCGCTTGCAATGTGGCCACCGGCATGGATGTCAGACAAGCAGTACGTGATGCGACTCGTTATGTGGAGGCCGGTATCAGGATGAGCGTCGATCTGGGCAAAGGATCTGGTCCAATCAACCATTTCCACTCGCTCAAGCGGATGCCATTTCCTCCCGAGCAATTCATCGACTATGTGCTCGAGCTGCCTGAAGTCCAGCCCGCATGGAAGAAGTTCACGCATCACGATTTCGTCGAAGGATTGGGCGACGGTACGCTTCCGCTCGATTGCTTCAAATTCTATATGATCCAGGATTATCTCTATCTCACACAATTCGCACGAGCAAACGCTCTCGCCGCATACAAAGCTCAAGATCTCGACGGTGTAGCAGCATCTGCAGACATCGTCATGCACGTCTATACGGAAACTCAGCTGCACATCAAGGAGTGCGAGCAGCTGGGCATCACCAGGCAAGAAATGGAGACCGTGGAGGAACACCAGGCTTGTACAGCTTACAGCCGATGGATACTGGACGTGGGACAGTCTCAAGACTGGCTCGCGTTGCAGATAGCCATGCTTCCGTGTCTGCTCGGTTACCACATGATCGGACATCGACTCCACTCCATACAAGATTCAAAGGCGCCCGAAAACGCCAACAGATACAAGCAATGGATCGAGAACTACGTGGCTGAGGACTACTCGGCGGCTGTCAAGAAGGGCCGAGCTTTGATTGAGAAGCATGTCAAAAGGCAATCACCAGAGCGGATTGAAGAGCTAGTCAGGATATTTACTCGTGCGACAACGATGGAGGCTGGCTTCTGGGATATGGCGATGAGCGCCGCCAGACGATGAGCGACACGGCAGGAGACAGTGTAGCAGTCCAGTTCCGTGGAATCAGATGGTAGATCGAGGCTTTACAACTGCCAACAGATCTGGCGAAAACAAAGCACAGTATTAGATAAAAGCAAATAATATCTTCGAAGCATGACAGCGCCTGAAGAAGCAGTAAAGTGAGTCGGAGGTTGACTGCAACCGCCGAAGACTGACCAGGGATTGACTTTTTGCTTGCCCTGCAGCTGCGGCGTTTTGGCGCTAGAAGGTCTTGGCGCAAAAGAAGGGCAAGAATTTCTCTGCGGCTGCCTCCAGACGTTAGCCGCGCATTGCATCACGCTCAACTTTTTTCTCTTCACCTTCCCTCACAACCTCACAACACTTTTGCTCTTTCGACGGTCTCTTCCTTCTTTCACTTAATTTCATCCTCAGCTCACACGCAACAACAAGACAACAACACAGACCTCTCACAAATCAAGTCAGAATGTCTTACGGAGGCGGATACGGAGGTGGTGGTGGTGGAGGAGGCTACGGCGGCGGTGGTCGCGGCGGCGGTCGCGGAGGTTACTCTGGCGGCGGCGGTGGCGGCTACGGTGGTGGCGGAGGATACGGTGGCGGCGGTGGAGGTTACGGGTATGTGCAAATATAACAGACGAGGTCGCTTCTTGTGCAGCCATCGTTTCTCGCAATTTTTCTCTTCATGCGCTGACTTTCATTCCTAGTGGCGGCGGATACGGCGGCGGTGGTGGTTATGGCCAGAGCAATGACCGCATGGGCCAGCTTGGTTCCGGTCTCAAGACCCAGGAATGGGATCTTAACACCATGCCAAAGTTCGAAAAGTCGTTTTACAAGGAGGACCCAGCCGTCAGCGCTCGCTCGCAAGCCGAGGTTGACGCTTTCCGCAAGGAGAACAATATCACAATTCAGGGCACCGATATTCCACGCCCAGTCGAAACATTCGACGAAGCTGGATTCCCTGGCTACGTTATGAACGAAGTCAAGGCCCAGGGCTTTGCCAAGCCAACAGCTATTCAATCTCAGGGTTGGCCAATGTCCCTTTCCGGAAGAGATGTCACTGGTGTTGCCGAGACTGGTTCTGGAAAGACCCTCACCTACACTCTTCCCGCCATTGTACACATCAATGCTCAACCACTTCTCGCTCCAGGCGACGGCCCAATCGTCCTTATCCTTGCTCCAACTCGTGAGCTTGCAGTCCAGATTCAAGAGGAGGCCAGCAAGTTTGGAAAGTCTTCCCGCATCAGGAACACTTGTGTCTACGGAGGTGTTCCAAAGGGACCACAAATCAGAGATCTCTCTAAGGGAGTTGAAATCTGCATTGCTACTCCAGGTCGTTTGATCGACATGCTCGAGGCCGGCAAGACCAACCTCAGGCGTGTCACTTACTTGGTTCTTGACGAGGCTGACCGTATGCTGGACATGGGTTTCGAGCCTCAGATTCGCAAGATCATCGGCCAGATTCGCCCAGATCGTCAGACTTGCATGTGGTCTGCTACTTGGCCAAAGGACGTCAGACAGTTGGCCGCCGACTACCAGACCGACTTCATCCAGGTCAACATCGGTTCCATGGAGCTTTCCGCCAACCACCGCATCACACAGGTCGTCGAGGTTGTTTCAGAGTTCGAGAAGCGTGACAAGTGCATTAAGCACCTCGAGCGTGTTATGGAGGACAAGGAGAGCAAGGTCTTGATCTTCACTGGCACCAAGCGTGTCGCCGACGAGATTACCCGATTCCTTCGTCAAGACGGATGGCCAGCGCTTTGTGAGTTTCTATCGAGGTTCTACCAAAGTCCTCTTGCTAACATATTACAGCTATTCACGGTGACAAGCAGCAAAACGAGCGTGACTGGGTGCTCAACGAGTTCAAGACCGGAAAGAGCCCCGTCATGGTTGCGACTGACGTCGCTTCGCGTGGTATCGGTATGCTTGCAATCCCTTTTTCTTTCCTCCCCATCATGTTCTTCTTCTCCGCTTTTCCTTTTCTGTCTCGCGATCTCTGCGTTACTATTTGCATCTGGTCTGTAGCTTTGTTCTACAGACCTCAACTCGTGCGCTTTGCACATACATGACTTTGTTGTCTAGGGCCGTCAATCTTCTACCACAGGTTTACCAACCAGATGATTCCTTGGGAGACTCGGCGAGGTGAACTCGCTGTTTCTCGCTTTCACTTCTCTACCTCTAGCACACCCACAATGTGCTTCTTTTCGTTGTAGAGAGGTGATTCGCATGCCAGGCTGCGCACTGTAGGCTTTTTGCGCTTCCAAGGATTCGTAGTGGACCAAGAGATCCTCTTGCGGCCCGTGAAATGTATGTTGTGAAAGTCGTTGTAGACCTCCATGAACTTGGAGTGCGTCGAGTGTGGCAGAGAGTGAACGTTGCAGATTTCGCGATCCTCAGAGGATTCGCTTCACTGCAATACGCGCTCGTAGCAGCTGCTAATCTATTTATCAAGATGTCCGCAACATTACCCACGTCATCAACTACGACTACCCAAACAACTCCGAGGACTACATCCATCGTATCGGTCGTACTGGTCGTGCCGGTGCCAAGGGTACCGCCATTACCCTTTTCACCACTGAAAGTAAGTGTTTGGTCAACTTCATTTGAAGATCACTGCTGACTGTACAACAGACTCCAAGCAGGCTCGTGATCTCGTCAACGTCCTCACTGAGGCAAAGCAGCAAATTGACCCTCGTCTCGCCGAGATGGCTCGCTTCGGTGGCGGCGGCGGTGGACGTGGCTGGGGCGGCCGTGGCCGTGGTCGCGGAGGCTATGGACGTGGTGGTGGAGGTGGTGGAATGTCCGGCGGTAACAACGCCCCTCTCGGAAGCCGCCGCTGGTAGAGCAACCATCGCATGGATGCTTCCAGTGCCTTGACGTAACGAGACGATCCGACCGTCTTGACTCGAAGCGTTACCGAGCTGGATCCGACAACAAAAGTTTCATGACATACCAGGCGTTTTACGGCGTTCGACTGACGGCACACTGCCAATAGGAGCAGTATTCAGTCTCGCAGGAGCGGTGTATCGGACTGCGTTTCGACATATCATAGACAGCGTCTGCCTTTTTTTCTTTTCTCTGATGTATACCACCGACGTTAGTCCGTTAGATAGCTATGATCAAACTGCATGCAGATAATTCGAACAGAGATCTTATCTTCAACATTTTCGATATGAGTGTCACGAAATAAATCCGATCTGTTGCATTTCTTCTTCCAGTAAACCCATCAAGACAAGCGACAACCGATAACAGTGAAGATAACATGACGCTTTCTGCCTAACAGCATTGCGATGCGCAGACCAGTCCTCGCGACTTGGACAGAGGAGGTTGCAATAAGGCTGGCGGACTAGGTGACACCGCTCGAGGCGGCGCACTCTAGGACGCGGCCTGCGTTCGTAGTCGGTTTTCACTAACAACGTTGACAGCAGGGACGCAACTGTAGGGCCAAAGTTTGATGCATGCTCATTTATCGAACTTATCAATACATCGCTCAATTGCTTCACGATGCCAAGTATCATTACTCTACCGATGACATACAATGTGAAGCTCTTGAACTAGTACGTCAAGCGAAGTGTCAGTAATCTGTTGTATCTCGCTTACAATGCCTTTCGCTGAGACGAGTTCCATCCGAGAACGATGATCACGACATGGACGTACTCCTCACTATGCGAGACGGTGATCGCCGCGAAGGTTGGGTCTCGACACCAGTGTTCAATTTGTCTTGCCTCGGGTGCGATTACAGCGTCACATCAAGGACAGATCTGCGGACGTAACCTAATGAGAGAGACCTCAGCATTTTTCGACACGAAATATGAGGTACCTTTGTTGGATCAGGGGCGCGAACACTACGAGTACGTCCCAAGAGCCGATCAGCACAACAGCGGTCTACGCAAGGGCAAAAAGGTCCGAGCATAGGTGGGTCATCATTGTCTTCATGGGAAGTGCACGGTGCTCGACAGTTCGCAAACCCTACTTCTTATGGGGACATCGGAGCATCTGGACCTGGATGCAGTAATTTTCGGCCTCGATTACGTTTGCGAAACGACTGCAGAACAGAAAGATCTACCACTATTGGAATCACCTTCTCTTTGGTATAAGCAATTACGAGGGCTTCCAATATTGAAGTCATATCCAGCAACCCCTGTGCAGATCCTGACTCAGCTTGGACATTCGGCAGTGAGAAGATGACTTGCACGTTTGACAGGCGATCGAACGGCCACGGCGACAAACTTGAGGGCGCTGGCGGATGATGAGGAGACCGTTGAAGCTGCAGCTCTGGATTATGCACATCAGTCACCGCTTGCCGAGTGGTCTCGACGAGAAACGTCTCATCGGTCAAGACATGATGTCGGTCTCGAGAAGGATTTTGATATCGCAGGACAAGGACGACAAAGGGCGGCCACTCTGCTCCCTCGTCCAATGAGAAGATTGCAAAGAGAACAATTGGACCCTCGCATGTCCAATCAAACTCTAAAGATACTATACATGCCGCAATATTGCCAGTATCTGCAGATCGCTGACTCGAGGTCTGGAATCACGGCCCTCGGCTACCGTGCCTCAGGCTTATGCCATCGCAAACCGAGCAACAACGCGGCGGTAGGCTACAGGCCGGATGGAGGCTGCAGGTGATCATTTCCACATGTTTGAGATGTCGCGATCTCGAAGTGCGCATCAATTCCGGCTCGAGATGTTTGAGAAACTTGCAAAGGTTCGATCGACACACGGTCGATACTGCATTAACATCGGTACTGCATAAACCTTGTCGGCGTTCAACGTTCAGTCCAAACATGCTGCCTCGCGGAGGATAAAAGATGACCAGGACGAAGCGAAAACACGGCAGATCTAAGGTTACATGACTGGCGCGGACACCAAGTGAGATTTGCCGTCAATGTACAGAACCCTTTGACGCTCGTGGCATGAGCTACAAAACGTCGATGAGTGGTGTAAAGAAAGATTACAAGGGCACCGAACACGGGAACACGCATGAGGCTATGCTAGGCAAAGTTAAGCGACCTCTGGTTGTACCGGTGTGTCCTGTCTGCAAGCAGGAAGTGCGGCATTGACGGCAACCGTCCCCGCTGCCTGATGAAAAGCGGCATAGCCAATCGAAACAGAGGATGACTCGTGTTTCTTGCTACTCGACTCGGGTCTTCTGACAACCGTGCGTTATCATGCTGCAACTTGGATATCTGTTGCATCTTTTTATTCATCGCGTGATGCGGTCATGCGTGCGCCGAGATGAAGTATGGTGCCATGTGATCGTACTTGTGCTCCGTTACACTAGCTCTACGACATGAAATTGTCGCGTTGACATGATCGTGATATGTACTTCAAGAAATGCTGATGAGATAGGCAGCATGAAAGTTTGTAATGGTTGGAGGTGGAGGGACTGCAACCACTGCAGGTAGGCGCCAGGCTCGGTCTGATGTGGTGCGGAAAACGTTGACAAGCCCGGAAACGGAGTGTGCCGAGCAGTATCGCCAGCCTCTCCTTCTTTCTTCTGATTTTGCCTCCACCTTCCTATTGCGCCAAGCACAGACCCAACCACACCGCCCACATCACTCTAGGCCTTCACTTGATCACTCGGACCTCGCGTTGCTTCAAGTACAACACTGCGTACTTGTCTGCACATAGCCTCTTCTTCCTCCATCGCCGGAGCCGAGCATCTTGCCGACGACATTTTGTTTTACTGCCTTCCTCTCTCGGACGACTCTCGCGACAAAGCAGCCGATCGCAACGTAACATCATTTCGTGTCGTGTCGTGTCGTGTCGTGTAGCTGCCTCGGTTTCGGCTGATGCCTGTTGCGCGTCCTCATTTTGTCACGACTATCACCAGGCATCTGCCGAAAGGGTTGCAGCCTACAGCAAACATCCAAGATTCTGCACACCTTTGATGTCGTGTCTGCTGACCTAACCATCATCCACATCGAAGTATCATCGAAGCTCACTAGAGTTGCTGACTACAGACTGTCCGTCGGCGGCCACTAGAACCCACGAACTGTTCTCACAATCCCTCAGAAACAACTGCTACAGTGCTACGGTACACCTAGGGCTGCAACTGCAAGCCGCCGTCGCATAAACGTCGATGCACGCGGTACGACCACTTCATATCTCGCACGCGGAGAAAAGCCACTTGCATTCACAGTACAAGCATCGGACGGTCGCATCAAGCGGCCTTTACCAATCCAGGGCACCCGCCACGCTTGACCAGAGGCGGTTATTGTCTGTCGACTTCTCCTCCATTTGCCTTTTTAGCCTGCTGTAGTCTTCCCGTCATCACTCTGCGATCCGCGCACCACGACATCCCACGCTGTTCTGCTCGGCCTATCCTGCAGCCAGTGGCCGCTACTGCATCTCTATTTTATCCCTCGACGACGAACAAATACTCGAGAGCTTATCCTGCATTCGCTGTGCATTATCAAAAATCTACCTAAGAGACTTCGCTCTCGCAGTGACATACTCGTACTGTACGTTCGTACGTACGAGCACAATACGACATAACCGCGGCACGACCATATCTTGTCGTCACACTTTCACACACTTTGCCGTTGAGTGTCAAGAGGTCGGGGAACGTTTGGGCCGTGTCGCACCCTGTGCGCAAACACAGAAAGCATCATCGCTCTCATCATCATCCATCGGCCTCCTCCACTTCTTCTTCGCACGAATCACATCGCCCGCCCGTTAACGTTGGCTTCGCCTGCGACAAATTTGCGACAGTGCACGCTTTCCCACTGCGCTAGCTCTGCGCCGAGTGGAGGCTGTTGAAAAGCATCCGCACATCATCCGCGCGACAGAGTCAGTGAGACCGGACGCGCCATCGCTCGCTTGTGAGCTCGAGCCAGATTGTTCGCAGCAGACCAAGACATTTGTTGCGTGCGCGCGCGCGAGCGGTCCCTCCGTCGGGCCCTGACCGTCAGACCGACTCTTGTCTGTCTGCAACTCGATCAACCTTTTCTCCGGGCCCGTCCCCTTCCCTGCGCTGTTTCTGCTTCTGCCCACGAAGCTAACAACTGCCTTCTCCCGCCGCCCGCCGCTTCTGCAACGCGCGCCACACTACAAACTGTTTCGCGCGCTTCTTGCTTTAGAACTTCGACGAATCACTTTCTATTTCTCTTTTGGCGTAGCATATCCCCGTCTTCCTAACCGCACTACCAACCAAACTACTTCCACTACCGTATCGCCAGTCCAGCACCAGCATAATCCGTCCAACGATACGTCCCTGACAGCAATCCTTGCCGCCTCTCCGTCACATCATCAATCAACACCACCAACACCACAACCACCAACAACAGTCTATGGAAGGTCGCCAACAAGACTACGCGCAGTCAGGTTTGCCATCACCATATTCCGCGTACACACACAACGGTTCTGAGGCCTCTTCCGCAGATCACACATCTGCTTCTGCACAATACCAGTCGAACGTGAAGTTCGATCCTGATGTAAGTCGCGTTTGAAAAACTCTCCCCTCACCTTTGCACGAGGCATCGGCCTGTTTGGCGCGTGCGCGCGCGTGAAGAAACACCCGCTGACTGTGTTGCCTTACAGAGTTCGCGCTCCGGCTCCTTCCAAGAATACATACCACAACAACCGCGTTCGTACCCAGATCAACAGCGATACCAGCAACCCAACGCGCATCCTGGTCACGCCGCCATGGCACAAGCAAGTCCGTCTACCTTTGCGTCCCACGGCGCGTATTCCTATGGCAATGCGCCGCGTAGTCCTCACGATTCTAACGCGAGCCCTGCTATAGACCCTTCGATCTCGGCCTCGAGCCCTACCTACCCACCTCACCAGCAATATTCTCCTTACGCGCCGCAAGACCACATGCAATACGGCGCACAACCAGGTCAGCCTATGGCCTACGCGCCGCGTCCAGAATGGGCCGGACATTACGGACCTCCACCAATGTACGGCCACGTGCAAGCGACCGCAGGAGGCGCTGCGCCTGGTATGGTGGCCGCGCAGGCTCAACGACCGCCGCCGGTATACTATGGTCACCCAGGACAAGACCCATCGTATGCTGATCCTTCACGCCAGGGTGGCCATCCGCTGTCCACCGTCTACTCATTCGTGCCGATACCAGGCGCGCAACAGCACAAGCGACCGCGTCGCAGATATGAAGAGATTGAGAGAATGTACAAATGCGGGTGGAATGGTTGCGAAAAGGCATACGGCACGTTAAATCATCTGAACGCGCACGTCACGATGCAGTCGCACGGCAGCAAACGCACTCCAGAAGGTAAGCGACCACAATTTTTTCTACGTTGTTCTTTTTCTTTGTTATTTTAATTTACGCGACGCGTCTTTGCGACGTGTGGTGAATATAAAAGTGACGTTTGGCGATGGTGGCCGCGCTTGTTTAGCCTAGCGCTGGGCTGACTCCGACGGTTTGGAGAGGCCTTGTCGCGGGAACTAACAAGCAACCCATCCACGCCAAACTGTCTAGTGCATGCACCAACGGTAACACAACCTTTTTCGTGTAACAGCAAGCTAACGATTTTGCGACATAGAATTCAAAGAAATCCGCAAGGAATGGAAAGCGAAGAAGAAGGAGGAAGACGCCCAACGCAAGGCAGAGGATGAGCGTCACCGCCAAGAAGCCGTCCAGCGTGGTCAACCACCAGATGGCACTCCAACTCAACCCTCCGCCCAATATCCTCCTCAGCACATGATGGCACCGCAGATGGGTGGTCCTCAACTGCCACCGATTGGCTACGCTCCTGGCGCCGGTCAACCCGCTCCACAGTACGCGGGTCAGCCTCCGGTCGACGGTGCTCAGCAGTACGCTCCACCTGGACAAATGTACAGTGGTGGTGGTTACCCCCAGAGCCCATACGCCCAAGGAGGTCAAATGTATCAGCAACGTGAGTCCAGTCACCACCGGCCGATGTCGACGCTCTCAACTAATGTCGTATACTAGACGCCGAGCAACAGCAGAGTCAGAGCTATCAACAACAATGATCTGCTGATCCATCGACGCTCGAGCGTCTTTGCGACATGACGACTGCCTTGACTTGAAAATAACTGCACGATACCACATCATCTCGTTGTACATACACATCTTTATCACCTTTCCTAACGGCCGCCACCTATGCGACGACCTCGTGATACCCTGGGACAGGAATCATTGTTTGCGCCTCCATTCGAGTTGGTAAATCACCAATTGGGACTCTCCACCTCATCGATATCGTCATATGGTTTTTTCTTCGTCTCTCTCACTTTCAAGGCATGGCGTTGCATCGTCTTCTGCTCTTTGCATACCCTTATCGCGTCGCAATATTTCTTCGAGTTCTTGCATTTCCATCGGCGGGGGACAACAGGGGATATCGAGGGCGGTCTAAGCGTTCCTTTGCATTTGGGGGTCTGCGTCGAGACGTATAAGAGACACTGCTACAGATTGCACAGACGCGCAAGGCTCTAAAGTGATGAGGACCTGTGCGGGATTTATAGTTGTAGTATTTGCTCTATTATGGAATATGGTCAGTGGAGAATATATATATTGAACGAGCATAATTACTACAACTTGCCTTTTTCGAGTCGAGTATAAGCAAGCATCCCTGCGACAATGTAATCAACATGAAAACACCCGTCCCCGAACCATGCGCGACCGACTTCCTAGCTTCACCAGACCATCCAGCCCGTCACAAAGGACTGGTGCAGACCTTAGCGGCAACCAAATCGCGAGTCAAAATACAAGCTTAAATCCAACCCGGGCGAAGAATCGGTATTAAGAATAGTAAAGATACTAGAGCCGATTCGGATTGTCGCACAACTGCAAAAGCAAGGTGGAGCGGATGGCCTTAAGAAAAGTAGCTAGCTATCCATGTACACTAGACCACTGTTCAGCTGGTACGGGAACCATGTGGCTGCACGGGAAGTAAACTCGTGGCATCGTTGGACTAAATAAAGTGAGATTCCTGCATGGTAGTAGCAAGGGCCTAGCTAGTCTAGCGAAAGAGAAACAACCGACGGCGTGGAATGCTGTTGACGACACCGCGGGACTAGGAAACGACGTTAGAGGCGGCTTTCTTCGGTCGTGCATGTATAAGGAAGATAGAGGTACAGTATTCGCGACTGTCGTTCTAGCGAAACATTCTGCTATTAAGTATTATCGCATACGAGCATGTTGATATTCTTGCAATCTGGATTGCTCGTGATCTTGAATGTGTCGTGTGACCTGTTCGACAAATTTACGTGCATCATAACCTCGCAACAAAGCAGTTCAATACGATACACCAAAACGTACTGCAGCAATCTCTAAGTACAACCTACAGCAGACGTATATAGACCACTGCGAACATCCGCTACGAGAGACGCCTTGTACCCTGCGAACTTGCTTCTCTGGTGTGTACTACTCGTATCCTGCCGGCTCCCGGTCATCGACGAAGCGCTAGAGTTGTGGTGCGTTGTTTGTCGACGCCACGCAGATCAACCTGCAGCCACATTCCGGACCCTTGGACTGGTTCACACAACGGAGGCTTGCGTCTATGCCGAGTGAAATAGCAGTGCAGCATACATGCAGGAGACGAGTCTAGTTTACTGATTTTGTTATAAAATGACTACCTTGCCGCCATGACGTTCATAAGGAAGCTACTTCCTGGAAAGGAGCAAAGGAGCTAGACCAATAGAAAGACTCCCTCTCAATGGCGGATTTCACTGGAAGTGAAGAGGTGACTATGTGATATGATGTATGAATAATCATGACAACAAGGATGAGCAGAATCTAGAGGCCCGCCCTTCGATCACCTGCATCTCTACCATCATCTCAACCGGGGAAATCAGCAAAATCTTCATCACGATCACGACGGTCGTCTCGACGTGGCTCAGTAGGACCCAGAGCGTCTGCAGCAGCGATCGTCTTGTCCATCCTGATCGCCTCATTCCGTCGGTAATGCCTCAATTGACGTTCTCCTCTCCTATCCTCCCTCTTTCTTTCCGCATGAAAGCGCGCTTTACTGTCCTTCCCACGAGGCATCCCTGGTTCTTGTCGATACATTATTACGCCGACCTTCGACCTAGGCGGTGGGTTTGAGGGTCCGCGTTGTTTTGTGCGGACCCGTGAATTGACACCACTGGATCTGTCTTCCAGATCGGTGCTAGGTGCCGCGGTATGGCGCTCATCTCCCTCGTCCTCGTATTCTTCTGCTTGGATTTCATGATCAACGCTCGTCTTGCCAGATCTTGATGCAGACCGCGAAACGCGGGCCTCTGGCGCACCTACTCGTTCCCGCTCCTTCTTGAGGCTTTCTCCTCTGGCCTCTCTCAGCTGCATCGTCTTTCTCTTTGTCACGTAAGCAGTAAGAGCGCTCCTCCGCTGCTCCCAAACCTTACGCTCCTGCGTGGGAATCATGTCGCGATGCATCATAACGTCGATACAGGCCGTCATAGTCTTAATGAGTGCCATCGTATCCGACTCGTGCACCTCATTCGTGATTCTGCTTCCTCCCTGGCCAGGTGCAGCGCTCGGTGCTACAATGGACTTCGCGTTCTTCATCAGTGGTGCCAATCGCTCGTATGCGCGAGTCATTGCTGCAGGTGTGTTGGTGTACATGGCTAGGTTCAGATACATTGTGAGCGGTCTGACGATGACATCAGGAAGACAACGCTCCATGTAGTCTATCACCCTTCCCGCGTGGTCCATAACGTTTGGGTTGTTTTTGTCTCTTTCGCATGTTGACATAACGATCAAAAAGGTCGTATTGCGAGGCAGCTGGTCAACTGGGGTATTCGCGCTGGAAATCTGCCCCAGGAGCTCGACCGCGCGAGCTGAGGCACGGGACGTTCGTAAGATCCTGAACAATGCGTGATAGTTGTCCAGATCTGGAACTAGTGGTGTCCGCTGCGTTCGATCAGTCAGATGAGCCCAGTACAAATTAGCCAATCTTGCTGATCTCATCTTGGTACACGACTCCAGAATGACAGACAGTGTATTCCGACCCGGAGTTGCAAAAAGTCCGCTACTTGAGGACGTCGGGGCTTTCAAATTGAACACTTCGTTGCCAGTGGCGCTTAGCTCGTCGTCAAAGTCGCGTTCCTTGGCCTCTCCTCGCTCGATGACTTTAGATTCGCTGAGGTGTTCGGTGTGACGATCGTCAGACCCAACCCTGGGCGCCAGACGAGGTACGTTCATGGTCTGCTCTATCAGTGAAAGAACATCATCCCAATCACGAGGTCTCGAGCCGATCAAGAGCAGCCGTCCCATAGCACAGACTAAAGCCTCGTCCACTCGAAGTTTTCCTTCTCTCCACTTTCCAACAATATCCTCCCAGATGCGTTTTCCGTCTTGTACCGCTCTTTCAATGATAATAGTACGTGCTCTTCTGTCAAAATGGTTTGTTGATACGATCGCATTTTCTCGGATGGCATTGAGGATGATTGTGAAGGTCAGGGTATCTGCAGCCTCGCGTCCTTTGTCGGGTATGGACCCAACTACACTCCAAAGATTGTCCATATCTCCTGCCGTTGCGCAGACCTTGAGTGTTGCGTTGGTATGAATAATCGACCTTTGTACCCTTGAGTTGGGTGCAGATAGCGAGTGATAGAGCGATACTGCTTGACTGACATCCTCTGCACTCGCCTTTCCAGTCGCAATACCTCGCATGATCAATACGATGGTATAAGAGTCCGGGAAGACGGCGCGCTTCTTCATTTCGTTGTAGACCTTGAGTGCTGCCTTTGTAGCCCCCCTTGACATGAGATAGTCGATGATGTGATTGAAGGCCACGGTGCACTGCATCTCTTTACTGGCCAACCTTGTCATGGCCAACGCTTTATCGAAATCATGCTTCGTGAGGATTGTCCGCACTTGGTCAGCCAGCTTCAGAGGGTCCTTCAGATACACCAACTCCTTCAGTAAATATCGCCTTTCATTGTCGGATACTTCTACATCCAGACTTGGGATAAAGTTCGGTGATTTCCTTTCATGGACTGGCGAAGTCCTCCTCTCCACTTGCGCATTTCTTGAGAAGCCATAATGGTCGTCTCTTGTGATTTCGGTGGCATATGTCCGAGCCGTACTGTAGGCGGATCGTGAAAATCGGGGTTGGGGCGCTTCCGGAACGACAGCACGCAAGCAATCAAGCAAGCAAGACCTACACCTGATCATGAGTACGAAGTCGTGTATTAATTCTAAAATGTGTCATGGCTTGTAGCATTTTTATTTCTGAGCGTCTGACGTCTTCGCTCTCGGGTTCGGAGGTGAGTGCCAAGCTTGACTTCTCCCCGGTTGCTCGGCGACCGTTTTGTGTATCAACTCCAGACTGCGATCCAGAATCATTGACAAGCACGCCGAACGACAGAAGTATTTCGAAATAGTCACGACAAGACACGACAAGACACGACAAGACACGACAAGACACGACAAGACACGACAAGACACGACAAGACACGACAAGATGGCCATGGACCCTCCACCGAAACCAAAGACATCTCTGTTCGACGTCTACCTTCGGCTCCGACCATCATTCGCGCCAACCGCAGAAAGATTCCTGGACGTGGAAGCAGCAGGGGATGAGGGCCCAACGCACATCACCATCCGACCACCAGTGAACGACCACCGCAAACGGGCTGTTGAAAAGTTCGCCTTTACTCGAGTCTTCCAAGAAGAGGCCGCGCAATTGGAACTTTTCGACGCTATCGGACTTCCAGAAGTGATTCAGGGTGTACTTGGCCAGAAGGGAGCTGAAGGAAGAGACGGATTGCTCGCGACCTTGGGCGTCACAGGTTCTGGAAAGGTATAAACTTCACAAACATTGCGGAAGGCAGAGTCATTGCTTCAGAACACCGCTGAATGATATCCAGAGTCACACCATCCTGGGAACCAAGGCTCAGCGCGGCCTCACACAACTCTCCCTCGATGTCCTTTACCAGAGCGTTGGAGAGCAGATTGCAGATTCGGTACACGACGACTCAATCTTGCACTCTCTTTGCTCTGCCGATGTATCGGAAGCGTCGATGATGACAGCGAGCACATATCTCGAACTGATATATGGCGATGGCTCAGCTGCGGATAGATTGTCGCGCGCGACTTCACGAGCGGCGACACCAATGATGGTGGGTGATTTTTCTGATTATGCAAATAGGACCGGAAGATCAGTGGTTACACGGAACGATGCTTCGAAAGGGCTTTATCCCCGACTCCATGCGAATGTGTCTACTCCCAAACCACAAGAAACGGTCGCGACTACGTCGTACTTCCCTTTTTCTTTCTTCCACAGAACCATTACTAAGGATCCGGTAAAGGACTCTTCATTCATGTCTCTTCCGGGTGCGAGCTCGAAGAAGTACTTCCCACGCCTCTCAACTCTGCCACAGTATCCATTGGTCGAGGACATTCAAATCCCCTGCGATACATCTGCAGAGTACGCTATCATTCTCAGCATGTACGAGGTGTACAATGATCGGATATTCGACCTTCTCATTGGTTCTTCGCCAAAGACTGCCATGCTGAAACGTCGGGGTCTGCTATTCAAGAGCACCGAGCATTCGCCAGACAAGAAGGTTGTCGCCGGCTTGAGAAAGATTGTTTGCAGCAATCTGGACGAAGCATTACTTGTGTTAGAGACTGGTCTTACCGAGCGTCGTGTGGCTGGTACCGGCAGCAATGCAGCCAGTTCTCGGAGTCATGGCTTCTTCTGTTTTGAGGTGAAGAAGAGACATACAGGCAAGATTCCAGGAACAATTCTCGGTCCCTGGACAGGCAGTACCTTTACCATTGTCGATCTCGCTGGTGAGTAGCATGTCTGGCCATTCCTTACGTCTCCATACTGACCATCCTGATAGGCTCTGAACGTGCTCGTACCGCAAAGACTGCGGGTGCCACCCTGGCCGAAGCTGGCAAAATCAACGAGTCGCTCATGTACCTCGGCCAATGCATGCAAATGCAATCCGACAATTCCGACCTTTCAAAGCCACAAAACGTCGTTCCTTTCAGACAATGCAAACTGACCGAACTTTTGTTCTCCAACGCCCTCGTTCAATCACATCACCACCAGACAAGGAAGAATCCTCAAAAGTCCATCATGATTGTGACAGCTGATCCTCTCGGTGACTACAATGCCACCAGTCAGATCCTCAGATATTCTGCTCTGGCTCGAGAAGTGACAGTCCCTAGAATCATATCCACTTCCAGTACTATTCTTCAAGGAACCGCAGCTGCCAAAGGTTTTACATCTGGCCGATCGACGCCGTCAGCAACACACGAGGAGCTTGAACGTGCTGTGGCGGAGGTCGCGTCGCTCAGAGAGCAGCTCGAGGTCACACAACTGCGCTTCGACGAGGAAATTCAACGCCGGAGAGCTGCGGAAGCCTCTTGGAAGGCGGCAGAAGGGCGTATTGAGGAGGTGGAGGCCGAGGTAAGAGAAGAGATTTGGGCAGAAATGGAGCAGAGACTCGACCAGGAGCAACGCAGATGGCGCGCGGTGAGAGAGGAAGAGAATGAGCGTAACGATGAGCATCTGGACAAGAAACTCGAGATCCTGACCAAAGGTTTCGACATTCATGAGGACGCCGAACCGACCGCTGATGAGAGAGTCGCTGAGTTGGAAGACGAGAACAGCCGATTGAAGGCAAGACTGGAGATGATGGAGCGCGAGAAGGGTATGAGGAGTCCGAGCAAGAAGATGAGGGTGTTGAAGACGAGGAAGTGGGAAGGCTCGGATGTTGGACTTGACGGTAGTCCATGAACTTGATTTTTGGATTTTTCGGAGCATTGCATTTCATCTTGGAGATACCATGAGCGCAGGAGTTGACTCTTTCTTTCCATCCATACGGGGAGTGACGTCTCTTGTATATCAATCACAAGTCCCAGCCTTCTATGTCGAATTTGAATGTCTCCTTTGCTTGAGATTCTGGGACCTCGTTCCCGTGTTCGTCAAATGTCGTCCTCTCGACAAAAGTGACATGTCCCTTATGGTCGACCAGGACGACAGTCTGCTTCTGCGTCGCATACTTGCCTTGCATAGACGATGCACTCGTCTCACTGTCAGCAGCGGCGACCTCGTCGGCAGACTTTCTTTCCGGCCCATCACCACCTATCCTCGGAATGAAGATACTGTGCCTGAGCTGTCCAATGTACGTCTCAAAGCTCTCGCCATCGTTGCGTTTAGGCAGAGTATCCGTACTCAACAGTCGTAGACCCCTCTCGATCAACTCCTCTTTGGACTCTTCCGCCTTGACGCTCTCCTTCACCGCCTTCTCTAACATGCTCTCACCCATGACAACCTTGGGCCAGCTACGATCACCAAAGAACGAATTACTCAACCCAACAGTCTGGCCCTGTCCTTGCATCAACCACTGCATTCCACCCACCACCGTCGTACGATTCGAGAGCACACCCAATCCCACATCGCCCTGCCTCAGCGTACCAAACACAAGACTGAACCCTCCAACATCACTAACGCCCCCAGCAACAAGGCGCTCCGCAAACCCCTCGGTCGTCTCCTCACTCCCCGGCGGCAGCGTCAGAAACGCATTGACAATGCCACCCCGTGATTTCAACCCCGAGTAATCGGCGCCCTGCTCGCGGTAATTCGTCAGTATCGCAATGCGGCCGTGGCGCGTTATGCCGAGCCACGTGCCGCGGATTGGGCGCTGAAGATCGCGACCGCCGAGGACGTGGGTGTTGGGTTCGTCCCAGAAGTGAGCGCGAGCGGTGGGGCGGGAGAGGTATTCGTCGCGGTTGGAGAGAAGGATTAGAGCGTAGGATGGGTGGGTGGTTGTTAGGAGGGCTATGCACATTCTGGCGTGGCTGTGGCGCTGTATCTGTGTTTGATTCGAATCTTGATTGTAATTACTAGATCTAGATGGTGGTGTGTCCTTGCCTGAACAGGTTGTGATTCTCGTATCTCGTTTGAGGTGACGTTGGACGCCGTTGTCACAGGCTGTCGAGCGACAATGAGTCCGAATGCTGCAGTTTAGACACTATACTCGGTCATTTCCAACTTGACATAATTCGCATTCTCATTATTACGGCATTCACTGCTGACCAGTACAGTCATGAGTGTCGTATATGGGACACAAAAGGTCATCAACTGTCGTGACTGGAGGGAATATCTATGGGTGTATCATTACGCTCTCGCCCGTGAGCGTCATGTTGCACCATCTCGGATCTTACTACATGTAACTTAGAAATGGCCGACCCGGATCGAGTGTAGATCGCCGAGACGGTCTTGCTCGTCCATTGTGCCCGGATCCGAATGCGAGTCCGGCTTGTACACCACTTGGAACAGCTGCCTCTCTTCCTTCTCGACCTTGACCCAGCCGCCCTTCTCGATGAGTATGATCTTGCCATCAACGCAAACACGCCGCCACTTGTCATCCTCGTCGTTGTCAAACTCGATTAGCATACCGTCAATCACCTTGTACCCTACCCGAGCGTCCTTCACATGAGTACCTCCGTTGTAGGCGCCGGTGATGATGCTCATTAGTTCCTCCCCGCTCATCGGGGGCATCTCCACGATCCGCATCTGGCCATCCAGTTTCCTTGAGTCTGGAGATATCATGAATCCTTTCTCTAACTGTGAAACCATGGTTGCGACAACGTATGAGTGGGTGTCTCTCGGTATGGCATCCCAGGATTTGGTATTGGGATCCAATAGGCTGATCTTACCCTTGAATGGATGTGGTCCTGACCTGTCCTTTGGGTAGAGTAGTGCTTTTGCCGCCATCATGAATCGTTCGGTGCCAAACTTGCGGTACTCGGCCGTGTCACTGTCCGCGACAAGAGCAGCATGAAGGCCCCAGCTGCAGACAACGCAACCAAATATAGTCGGCTTGCTCGAGCTCGTGGCTTGGTCGTCGGCATCGTCTTGATATGTTGGGATAGTCCGCAAGTCTTTGCCTTCGTTCACGACCAAGCGAGCTCCCGAGGAGAATGTGACCCGAAAGACAGGTAATGGGCGCTGCTTCCCTTGTAACATGGTCCTCATACCAGATGTCTCGTCGGTCGTGTAGTTCAAGGAATTGCTAAGAGCGTTGCCCGTGCCGAAAGGAAGGAGGGTCAGAACTGGTTTTCTGATGTCGGTCTCTCTCCGAACATTCCTATAGAAAACGTTGACCACATCGATGATACCACCGTCGCCACTAAGCATCACAATATGTAGGTTTGCTCTGTGTGGTTCTCTCGCTAGAAAGAGATATCTGTTAGTCGCCAGTTCGGTGATGGTATTCTCAGACTCGGTCCAGTTGTCCATGAAATGTACCCCATTCTCCTTTCCGAGAATCTTCAGCAAAGGCCTAATGTTATAATCCATAAATGCCATTGCATCCCGCGATCCAGACTCGGTGGAAACAATAAAGAACACCTTGCGGTCTGGACCCCATGATGCCCATTCGTTTGGGAACTTTTCGACAAGTGAATCCGAGAGTTCTCCGCGGATAGAAGACAGCACGCGCCAGCGAATTTCACCCCTTTCTTTCGAATCATCATCCGCTGGACTGAAACGTGACTCAAGAGCTGGATCTCCTAAGATATTGTGGAGGCGCCACTGCTCAGAGGGTATGACGACGGCCAGAACGGTATCTGGACGCCCTTGTTCGCCGGCGTGACTCCTGACAGCGATGATCTTCGAGACAGGTAAGTCGACCCATCGATTGGTATCTTCTGCATGCGGGTGAGTCCATTGTCAATGATCCAGTCATGATGTAAGATGACCAAGGTAGACCTTGAGCGGCACTGGCGAATAAGTTCTTTGCAGTGCTGTGCGTGGAGGATAATGGGATATCATGACCTACCACCGAGAGATTCCTCTGGCCGTGCTACATCGCCCGAGTTGTAGATCTCTTGAATGCGGATATCGAAGTCGACCTGCTTCGACACAATATCGAAATTGCCCATACTTCTAGCTCCAAGTCGCTTGAGAGAATGATAGCTCGCAGTAACTCAAGCTCTTGATAGCATGACAAGGCAGATCGTGTTTCAATGCTCTGGGAGGAAGCAGGATATATAGTTGATTCGCATGTGAAGGCCAGGCGAAGTCAAGATTAACCGCGCCAAGCCACATGCCCCACCGCGTCAGCCTTCCGTTCGCGTCAGCCCTAAAGTTCAGGGACGACACGAGACCCTGATATGGTGTCGTCTCTACAGGCACCCGCTGACGTATGTTTACTGAAGGCAAGGTCACTTCCTGCTTTCCAAACATTTTCGAACTTTATATTATTGGCATGATATATTAAACCGGCTCGCTTGATCCTAGCATCCTACCTGCAATCAAAAGATCCAGCCAGCAGCGAGTAAGCCACCATGTCGTCCTCCCAAAAATTCAGCTTCAGCTATACCTCATCTTCATCCTTCAGCTCCAGTAGCTCGTCCAATGGTCAAACGACTGGCTCGCATCGTTCGCAGCACACAGTAACCGATCCATCTGGTACCAGAGTCAAGACAACCTCTGGAAACATCGGAGGTCCTACCTACGAAGACAGCAGATCGTATGATTCTCAAGGTCGTGAGCTCCTCGAGGGTCCCGGTTCCGGTTCCGGTTCCATAGGCAGAAATCAGCCAAGAATCCACGACGTCGAGATTGAGGATGTGACAGATGCCGACGAGCAATACAAGGAGAAAATAGAAGATGAGTACGCCAAGCGTGAAGGAGGAGCTTGAGCAAGTGTAATGAAAAAAGGGAATCAACGACCGTTCAGGGGGGTTGTCGCGGGATATTGAACCTAAGAAACGCAGCAATGAAAAACTCGCTCATTCAAATCGTCATGTCGTGACTAATATCAGTTACTACCTGATGTTCTCCAGACTGTCATAATGATGTTGCTGCTCCTTCTCCTTCAGCTCAAACATCTCATCGAGCAGTGCAACCGTTTCGCGAGGACTCGCGATCCAAGCAGTCGTGCAGGCTTGACGTGCCTTGAAGTCGTTTGCTCCAACAGAAAGAAACTGGTCGCCAACGTGCAGAGTCTTTGAACCCTTGATGTCGTTCTGCTTGTCGTTGCCACCGAAGTATCTTTGACAAGCCAATACACCCCAAGACTTGTCGCCAATGTCGATAAACACATCACTACCTCCGTTGAAGGCGCAGAATGGAATCTTTCCTGCCTCCTCCGAGACCTCCAACACCCTTTGACAGACAAGCACAGTCTCCTCAAGCTGCTCTCTAGACAGCTTCCGTCCCTGACGAGGGATGATTCCGACGGCTCGTTCTTTTCTCAGGATATCGGCGTCCAATGACATGTTGCTGACACAATCGCGCAGTGCCTTTTCCGCAAGATCCAGCAATGACTGAATGTTTTTCTCGTTCCATTTCTCCATGTCCTCCAAGATCCACTCGCGACGGCGAATGTACCTCAGACGCTCCTTGCAGGTCTCATCATAGACGAAGAGAAAGTTGGACTCTCCTCCCATGACGATGAGGTTCTGCTTGTGCTCGGCTGGAAGATCGGAAGCGGCGATTGCGTCCAGCAAACCGTGGAGTCTGCCGTAGTACTTTTCGGCTTCAGTGTAGCCTGCTGCGGTGACGATACCGATGCGACAGCCGTTTCCCATAAGTTTCAGGATCCTAGAAATCACGGGGTTGTCCGTGGTCAGCGACTGTCCATCATCGTAGAGCGTCACATCACCATCAAACGTCATGAGCTCGACACCGCCTTCGTGAACGAGACTCATAAGTTGCGCCGTGTTCAAGATCGTTCTCACATCGTTGAAGCTGGGGGCGACGAAGCGTCTCGAGCTGATGTGTCGCTTACGATCTTGCCACAAAAAGGCGTTTCTGAGTGGGAGACTGGTCCAGAACGTGCCGATGGAAGGCACGAGCATTTTGAGATTGGACGTGTAAGGCTCCTTTGGATGGCGATGGTCTTCGACGAGCTTTTCAACATCGTGCATGATCTGCGCGTAACGTTCGTGAGCAGACAAAGCCATGTCTTGAATTCTTGATCTGTCTTCATCGAGAACCGCAACTGGCTGCGACAACAAAACGAAGGGGACGGCTAGAAGGCCTTTGATCCATTCTATGAATTGATCGCGACGATGTGTCTTCAAAGCATCTGTGATTGTTAGTAGATTCCTTCACTTTGGGGGGAGAGCTCCGGTACATTCAACTCGATAACGTGTCGTCATTTTCGTGAGTCTGTCCCTGCGCAGCGCAGCAGAATCCAATGGAAATATGAAAGGTGCTGTTCTGTCGGGGTTGTCTCTCTGTGTATCGCAGCAATGTTCAATGGAAAAACGAAAGCTGCTGTTCGGCTGAATGTGTTGAATATGTTTACGTGGAAGGTGTGGTAAATATATGAAAGGATCGACAACTGCAAACAATCGAACGCGGGGTGGGCTTCCAAAGTCAAGCCGCGAATCCTCCAGACGGGCATGGATGTTCAACTGGTCTTCCGTTTGATCCACTCACTTCTCGACACGATATATCGATTCCACATGGTCACGGCATGGATGCTGTGATCAAGACACTAGCACCAAATGGAAATGGAGGGAATCAACGAGATGCTGCCCCAATCGCTGCGACCGGCTTCGCACCAAGCAAATGATTCGGAATCCCTGCTATCGATACTTGGTCGCATCTATGAGGAACGTGGTCACTTCAAAGACGTCACCGAGCAGAGCTTGGAAGCAGAAATTGCAGCGCAGGACAAAGGCGAATCCTCATCAGTTGCAGAGTCTGAACAAGATGAGGACCAAGTGCTGAAGGAAAGCAAGAGCAGGCCGGAGGAGCTACGCGCTGCGCGTCAGGAATTGATAGGCCATGTCGCATCAGCACAGAATGAATTAGGGATCGCGCTGGACTTTATATCGCTACTGGTTTCGAAAGACCTCCCTCGACAGGCGGAGTTGTCCTTGTCGCCGTTCTTGAAAGCGCAGGTCAAATCGGGCACTCTGGGCGTCGACATGTGGCAGAATATGAAGCCGGATGAGCAAAAGGTACGGACGGATACGAGGATGGCGAGAGGCTGGAAGGTGCATTCACTGCAGAAGAGCGCCAACTCGTTGCTGGAGGCTGCGAGCAGGCTGGAGAGCAATGTCAGGAGAGAAACAGAATACTGGAATCAGGTTCTTTCGGTCTCGGAGCGCGGATGGTCTGTTTGTCGCATGCCCAGAGAACGACACAATCTCGGGGTACGATACGGCTTTTCGGAAGCTCGAGGCGAATTTGGTCATCGTGGTTTGGCGGCTTTACGCTCGGACAGTGAAGGTCATGTGGTACTTGATAGAGGATTCGGCAACAACCCCAAAGCGATCAGGGTGCGTGTGGTGCAAGGTCTGGAAACTATTTCGACATCGGCAGTACCAACACTCAAAGACGACTCTGAGTTCACCGTAGAAGCTCGCATACGGCACGCAAGAGACTCCCTATACGAAGAAGAGCTCTTCCACGAAGCAATGAGAGAGTCGAGATCGCTCTTCTCCTACGGAGTTCGAATAGAAGGCAACTCCATTCGTATCCCGTCACCGTCTGGCAGTACCGATGGCGAGGATGCGCAACACATCCTTGTCGATCTAGTACCTCTCGATGGAGCAGTACAGACCGAGAGTAAAGACTCTGGCACTTTCGCAGAGGCAATCGCGTTGGCTTTCCGTCTTCTGCTCTCACATACACACCGGAAGCGACTCGAAGAACGCTCAAACGTACCACCGGCCCTGTCACTGAATAAACCAGACCCGCCAGTGGCGCATATTCTTCGACCGATAATGGCGATCCTCGCTCATGATGCTGGCATTCGAGCAATCTCCTTGTACACCTTCCGTCTCGGTGCTCTATCCGCGGCAGCATCCATCGCAGTGTCCTTCGCTGAGCCATCATGGTCGACGGTCGGTCTGCAAGCTGGCTCTTCGATTCACGAGCTTATGGACAAGGTCACTGCGCCATTACAGTCCCACGCCACATTCGCCATTGAACCCAAGCATGGTGCGGTAAGGAATGAGATCAGGATAGAGATCCAGACCGTCCTGGAGGATCCTTCTTACGGGACCATGTTCCGCGCGTCGAGCACCCAGCGACCTGATCGCCTCGTCTTCGATACCGCGAGAGAAGTTGCTCAGCACGTGGACGCTATCGTCGCCGGAGAGATTGCTCGAGATGTGGTTGGTGCCGATGGTGACTGGGGAGTTGATACCAGAGACGCTTCTATCAGTCGGCGACATGTGTCTGGTGCAGGCAAATCTGACAAAATCAAGGTCTGTCTCGATAGCGGTATGCGCGGACAGATCGTCGAGGCGGCGCGGTTGAGTGTACGACACGCCGATGCAGAATTCATCTGGACAGCCGACGGGGGAGCAGAAACAAGGCACTTGGTGGAGGTCATCAATAAGCTTAAGCGGAATCACTGAATGAATCATGGAATATAAGAAAGTGGTAGATGAAATCAGTAATAGACAAAGTGGTATAATTAATCAGCACTATCGTACAATCATCCCTATGTGATATCCAACATCTTTCCCTTACTGGGCAACGCGGGAAGTACCATCGTTCGCTGGAAGACCCTGCTAAAGTTAGCGACAGCTCAAAATTTAAACGATGATAAGATCAACGAACCTCCTCGTCACCTGGCTCGGTGTAGGTACCGCTCGACTTGGCGGCGCCTCTTGTGCGCTCCTGGATGATGTTGCTCTGGTCCATGGCGTCCTTCTCATCGGCCTGAAGGGTAGCGTCGGAGTCGGCAGTAGCACGGTCGATTGGGTCGTTGATGGCGGTCTCGTCCTTTACGACTGGGATCTCGCTCTGGCCGGTGCGGGATGCGTAGTCGTTGTCGGCTGGAACCTGACCAGCAGGGTTCTGGGCCTCGTATTGGTTCTCAGCGGCGTCAGACATTGTGTTGATTTGTGGTGATGATATGGATTTGTTTGGAGGAATTGGTGAATTGGTGAATTGGTGATGTAGAAATGTGGAAGATGATTATTGTAGAATCGAAATAATGCTTGGGCAGAGCCAAATACTTATATCTACCTGTTGTACGTCGAAACGTTTCCTCCGGCCACGATCGACCACAACTTGACGTTATTCAAGCCCAGATAGGCAATGTAATGACTGACGTAGCTTCACGTCACTGGCGCGCAGCACCGCGTTTCTCGCGTTTGGCACGAGAGCAGTCTTTGCTTGATCTCGGTATGATCTCAGTATCAGCCCGCTTGGGTTTAGCCTCCCTGCAGGAGCTCAATCGCCCAGAGACTCCTTATGATCTTCGCGGCAAGCTGGGACGTTAGAGTCATGACGGCATCAAGGGTCGCGTTTCTTAGGTAAGGTTTAAGGAAGACGAGCCGCCCCGCAATGGAGATGGTGATTCAGAAGGCTGATCGACTTTTGGTCCCAAATCTTCCGTGTGGTGGCAGGAAATGCATGGCGTGAAGTCAGATACGCGGGGAAGCCGGGCGGCGAGATCTTCTGATGATGCAAGATCGCAATTTGGACGAATGACAAGAGATAAATCGAGATCTGTCAAGAGGCGCTAAACTCCCTAGTGCAGGTACCGAACGATGTCGCACGTTGGAAGTTGGAACCGTGAAGACCGCTTACTGCACCGCTGGTCAGCTCATGCTCCACGACCCAGAAGGTGGTCATTATACTATACGATCATGGATGAAGATTCTCGCGAGGCTGATTGGTATTGCACGCCCGGCGACAGAGTGTCGAGACAGATATCAAGGCCATCGCTTGAGGCGATGGTGAAATTGAGGTGAAAATTGACGTGGGAGGTTGCCCTGGCCGGTGACATCACCGACGCGGGGATGCCCAGGCCACGTGCAAGTAGGCCTAGCGTTCCATCTACTGGCAGAGTAGAGGCTCATGTAGCATTACAATCGACTACGTCTCTCACGCAGCAGTTCAAAGCTGGGACCAGGAAAAGGAACTCACACGAAGTTAGTCAGATATCTAAAGATGTGGCACTAGAAAGTGACAGCTCCGTATGTAACTGAAATTCGCAATGACTACCTACAAACGCGACCATTAATGTCATTGGGTATAATGCGAGAATAGAAACTCATAAACTCCGTAGCTTGTCCTCTCACACATCGCCGCCCTCTTTGAAAGATGTGACTGTAATCAACTCTCAGTCCCTCCTTCAGTCATCTTCCGTGGTAGCCTTCTTCTTGCGACCGCCCTTCTTTGGTGCAGGCTTCTCGCTGGCCTCACCGTCCTTATCGGTGGTGGCAGCAGAAGCAGACTTCTTGGCTCTTCTCTTTTTGGGGGCAGGCTTGACCTCCTCCTCCTCTGCATCGTCATCAGAAGCGTCGACTACAGCGTTGGAAGCTGGCTTGCGAGTGCGAGTCTTCTTCGCTGGAGGTTGATCGGCCTCATCATCCTCGACAGCAGCCTTATTGGCTTGAGCTTTGCCACGTTTGGGAGCTGGAGCAGCAGCCGCCTCTTCCTCGTCATCACCATCATCAGCCTTCTTACCACGACCGCGCTTCTTGCCGGCCGCTTTGGCAGGCTTCTTCTCTTCGTCCTGAAATATGTCAGTCTGACGTCTGCTAGAAACACATGTGAGTACTGTACCTCGTCCTCTTCATCGGCGGTCTTCTTCTTCTTCTTTGGTGTCCGTTTTGCACCGGGACGGTTGGCTTCTGGCTCTGCAAGATGTGAGTCGGTATCACTTGGTCAATGAACGCAAGACAACTTACCGTGCTTCCAATCTTCGTCGTCGACATGACCCTGCTCGAGTGCGCGGCTCACCTTCTCCTTCCATTCGGCGTCAAGCTCATCGTAGCCGTCAATAAGTGTAAGATCACCTTCGCACTCAGATTCGAGGTTCTCAATCTGCTTTGGTGTAACGCAACCCCTGGCAAACGATCAGCAACCTAGGGTGAGCACGAACTGAAATTGGCGATACCTACCAATGCTTGTAGCTCCAACTTCCACTGCCAATCGTGGGAATGGTGACCCAACTTCCATAACGGAATTCGCCCTTCTCAAACTTGATGTTGGCGTCTTTGCACTCTTTATCTTTGCATCCAGCACGTTTGTTCGGGGCGAAGTCTGCCATAGAGTTAGTGTCGATTTTCAAGCGTGCCCATTACACGTAGTCGCAAGTGCGGTCAACTGAACTGTCTTGTGATGAATGTATACAAAAGGAAGATTTTGGATTGACTGACCAAGACGGTAAGGCATGTTGTTTGTTCTCCGTGGGTGTAAATCGAAGATTGGTCTGGCAGTCCGGTAGAAAAAGGTAAGAAGTCGATTATCCGGCGGGAGGAGTGATGACCCCAAGGATGTACGACTCTTGGGAATGAGCTGTGTAGGAGAATAATCAAGCTCGAAACTTGATGTGTTGATATGTCCAGAGAGACAGGGAAACACTTCGAAACACTTCACGCAAACGCGTCGTGAAGGCAGCAGCGTGGAAGCGTGAATTGCCCGACGTCACCGACAAACAGTGCAAACTTTGCCCACATGCAGCCGCGGAAAGTCGAAGACCTCATCAACAGTGCAAATCGCACAGTCCAAGCACTACACACCGTACCACTCCGGCCCTCTGGTCTCGATTGCACATACCTTTCGTACACTCGACCATGCGCGAACCCGACTAATGCAAATATGCCACCATCTCTCTAGGAGAAATCGCGTTGCGCCGCACGCCTTCGTTCGATTTTCTTTCCACCATGCAAATGTCTTTCTTCGAAGGGGCTACTCGGTCCAGACCGCGCAATCGACGGCTGATCCTGGCTTTGACATACCTCGATCCTTGTTGAAGCAGCCAGAGAAGAGATTGCAACCTATTCTCCAAAACCTGAAAGATCCCAAGGCCTGGATCTCCCTACTGGAACCGGTACTCCCTCGACAATTACGAAGTGAAGGGTTCCACGACGCCGTCCAACAAAACGCAGACCTGACAGCCGAGGAGGTGTCTGTTATTATCGCCCGGGCCCGCTATCGTGGTCCAAAAAAGTTAGATATCCTATTGTCTCTCGCAGATCAGGGAAGATGGAGGGCTGTTGTGTGGCTCGTCACCTTCATGGTTGACAAGCTATGGAAGGGCAATCCCCAGGATCGAATATACGCTGCCTCTGGCCCATGGTCAGGCGTTGGCAACCTTGAAGAGCACTTGGAAACCCCGGCTATCTTGCCAATTTCTTCTTCGACCTCTACCACAAACAAGACCGATCTGGACCAGCTCTTGCACGATGAGCATCCTCTCGGGGAGGGCAGTGGAAGAGAGTCTACCGCTGGACACGAAGCATTAGGTCAAATATGGCAGAGTCTGGGCAACATGATAATCAAGGACGCAACTGAGAGCACTTCTATCCGCTTAGAAATCTTGGAAATTCTGGCTCTCTTACACAACCGCGGGATCATGCCCAAAACAATATACAATTACACCCCTGCCCAGGATCAGACGGCATTACGTCAGCCCCCGACATTACACCTGCTGTCATCCCACATTTTCACCTCTCTGTCGGATGCCGCCTGGAGAGCTCACGAAAAGCGTGTCGTGGAAGAAGCTCACTTAAAAGGAGGCCCGAATTCGGGCGTGCGTCCAGAAGTAGCTGGCTCGGTATATCGCGTCCGCGTTGGTGGCCTTCGTCATGAAGTGTGGCTCGAGTTGATACTCTGGGCGTGCCTCCAAGGAGGGTGGTTGCCATATGGCGCTGCTGTGCTGGAAGCCGCTATAGCCGCACCACGGCCACACGACTGGACTGCGTTGTCCTGGCGAGAACTGATTGACCCTCCAGTAAAAGCTGGACAAGAGCGCACAATCAATTGGGAAGAAGTCGGTTACATGGTCGACACCGGAGGATACGCCGATTCTCCAGATACATTGCAGCAACAGGCCAAGGTCGCTCGAACCGTCACAAGCGAAGTTGTCACGGCATATCTGGATGGACTTATCAGTTTGGTGGAAGTTGGAGTTGGACGACGTGGTAACGCAGCTAGCATTGTCGTTGAATACGCCAGCAAGATCAAACGCTTTTTACTCACTCGTTGCAACCTAGGCTTGGAGGCTACGTCTTGGGATGCCATTGTCCAGCGTATCATCGAATCTCAGACTATCAACATCGCAGACTCTCCCGGCCTTGCAAGCAAAATCCTCTCATTGTCGTCAAGTTATGGCGAGGAAATCAAGACAAACAACTCGCCGACCAGAGACGAACAATGGCAACCTCTCTCGCCTTATCTAATCGACGGTACGGCTGCGATTCTAGGTATTATGCACCGGATCATTCTCGCCCATGTTCGTCGTGGCGATCTCCAGGCAGCTCTTCGATTCTTCGAGTACTTGCAATCTAAGGTTGATCACAACAAGAAAATTGCTCTTGTAGATTTCTTTACAAAGCTCCATCAAACCCAACCCCAGCAGGGTAGCAAGATAGACTTTGTGGGATCTCATCCTGGATTAGACTATCCCACATTCTTCACGCAGGTCCCCGCTACAACGCTTGCGCAATTCCTGGACCTCATTACAGACGCGGGCATGGAGGACTTCGGCCGCTGGTTGTTGTACTCGAAGGACCCAGACGGCGCAACCATACACAAAGGTTATTACTCAAACCCTGTAGTCGCGCCGGCTTTGGTCAGATTTGCTACAGCGTTCCGAGATCAAGATCTTCTTGCTGCTGTGCTCAGGGCAGTCAAAGCTTCAGCCTACGAAAGAGATCGTTACCTTGCGGCGCCCTTGTTGCTCGCCATCATGGACAGTCAACTTCAGCTCCACAACTATCCGCAATGTGCTGCCACGCTAGAGACCTTTGCGCTACACCCGCTTATGACCGCCAGTCACGTACACAACTTGGTTGCGCTAATGATTCGAGCTCGTCTTACCGCGGAGTTTCTACCCAGAGCCGACCAGTCCCGAAAAGAACAAAGACATGACTTCCGTGACATGAAAAAATTATTCGGACGTGTTGCAACAGGTCGTGCCGGAACTTTTCCAACGCTGCGAACGGCAATACATGACATGCTCGTGGTTGCTGCGTGTATCAACGAGGAATGGGCCGCCTTGTGCGCCCCGTATCTGCCGCGGCGCCTCTACGCTCGGCCCTCCAGCAAAGCATGCACGAACGTGATTCGAGCAGTTGTCACAACAATGGGCGCTGGAGCTGGGAGACGAATGATAGAAACCTTGTGGGCCCCTGCACGCGAAGAAGAGGATTTGAGCTATATTGCGGATGGCACAGAGGATGGCGTCAACCCAATGTCAACCGAAGAGGCAGGCATCATTGCACCACAATCAAGAAGTCAAACGGCAATACGTTTAACTTCCTCGTTACGTTTAGCTTCCTCGACTTCATCCAAGAGTGAGCAATCGTTTGAGAAACGCGCAATTATATGCTACAGACCAAATGTGGGTGCTATAAGGGCCGTTCTTGTTCAGGCTCACGCCGAGCTAGTCGAGAACAACGAAAACGGCGAGAAGCATGCAGAGCGACTAAGGTCCGACGATTCGAAAATAGGATGGATGAACGATTCGACTGTACGCTGGT
>Ga0268246_10000112_pt1 | contig 70465 bp, 63 predicted proteins | sample AgamicOrSfe_FD_200242 | JGI IMG/M metagenome (GOLD analysis project Ga0268246, IMG submission 200242) | Agave microbial communities from Guanajuato, Mexico - Or.Sf.e (v2) (version 2) | ecosystem: Host-associated > Plants > Phyllosphere > Phylloplane/Leaf | place: Guanajuato, Mexico | collected... | reverse complement strand
ATTGGAAATCGGCGCAAGTTCTGAGTGTAGACAATGTGTGCGCCGATATTGAGCACCGATGGCAGGAGCGGAAAGCGGTCGACTATGACCAGTACTGCTTGTATGGCAATAATGACATAGATTAGGCGATTGAGGAGCTTCTTCGCGAAAACGGTATGTTCTTCGACAACCTCGGAGAGGTAGTACAACCCGGATGCGATGGCTAACGTGAGGAATCCGAAACCTATGGCGAGTCCCAGATATCCGACCAATGGCAGTATCCACATACTGGATAGTCAAACGGCCGAGAATTAGGTACGGTGAGTTTGCGAGCAGGTAGTGTCTTCCAGAAATATTTCCGAATGTCCTTGAATGAAGCTGAACATCAACTCGATACTGTATTGAACGTCAGAGGGACAATTGGAAACGCCAAGTGGCAGGCCCAAATCCGGGGAAGCGGGGGCTGACTAGCCGAGTTCCAGAATACAGGGTCCTTCCGCGCATGGAATCTGCAGGTCAGAGCTCGATTAGGCAGGTACTTGCATATCAAACAGATCAGGCAGTTGCAACCAGACACCCAAGCTTGAGTCACTGGCAACATATCCCGCTCTCCGCTCCTTCACGCTTCGACCTCCAACTGATGCGTACTTCACCTGTGTCAATAGGCCGCATCTCACACCAGGCTTATAGAGTACCAAGCACCGTCCGTTTGTCTATTACGTCGCCGTTATCTGGCTACTCCACTGCTACTCCCCTCTCCTTTACCGACTACTCTCAGTCCACATTCGGATCGATTCGACAGGCACATCTCTCTCATACTACCACCCTTACGCCACGACAGTCCATCAGGCCTGCTCCTTTACAGTCTCGTTCACCAGCGAAGCGGCAACCTAGATCGTTCATTAGGTATTGTTCCCATCAGCGCGCCATGTGTCGATGCCGAGAAATGGATACCGCGGGCGGTAACCTCGACATCTCCAAGGGAAGAGAAGTGTTACCTAAGAATGTCAAGCCGTTGCATTACCACCTCACGCTCGAACCAAACTTCGAGACATTTCAGTATGAAGGAAAGGTCGTCATCGACTTGGATGTTGTCGAGGACACCAAGTCCATCTCTCTGAACACCATCGATATCGACATCCTTGACACCCAGGTATACTCCGGATCTAAGCACATCGCTTCCTCCCCAAAGCTCGACTACAACAAGGATACTCAGACCACGACCGTATCTCTGCAAGAGACGATACCTGCTGGTAGCAAGGCTACATTCACTCAGACCTTCAAGGGCACATTGAACGATGTCATGGCTGGTTTTTACAGGTCCAGCTACAAGGACAAGGACGGCAAGGATCAGTGGATGGCTACTACGCAGATGGAACCCACCGACGCTCGCAGGGCCTTTCCTTGCTTCGACGAGCCAGCCCTGAAGGCTGAGTTCACCATCACACTCATCGCTGACAAGCATCTTACTTGCTTAAGCAACATGGACGTCAAGTCGGAAAAGGAGCACGGCAACAAGAAGGCTGTCACATTCAACAAGACCCCACTGATGTCGACATATTTGCTCGCATTCATCGTAGGTGATCTGCACGTTATTGAGACCAACAACTTCCGTGTCCCCGTTAGAGTCTTCTGCACTCCTGACAAGGACATTGAGCACGGTCGATTTTCCCTCGAGCTTGCGGCCAAAACACTCGACTTCTACGAGAAGAAGTTCAACAGCCCGTACCCTCTGCCAAAGATGGATATGGTCGCCATTCCTGACTTCTCTGCCGGTGCTATGGAGAACTGGGGTCTTGTGACTTACAGAGTCGTCGACGTCTTGTTCGATGAGAAGACCAGCGGTGCTGCTACCAAGACGAGAGTCGCAGAGACCGTGCAGCACGAGTTGGCCCATCAATGGTTCGGAAACCTTGTCACCATGGACTTCTGGGACGGCTTGTGGTTGAACGAGGGTTTTGCTACATGGATGTCTTGGTACTCTTGCAACATCTTCTTCCCTGAGTGGAAGGTTTGGGAAAGTTATATCACCGACAATCTTGCGAGTGCTCTCGCTCTCGATTCTCTGCGCAGTTCTCACCCTATTGAAGTTCCGGTCAAGCGCGCAGATGAAATTAACCAGATCTTCGACGCCATCTCATACTCGAAGGGATCTTGCGTCTTGCGTATGATTTCCAAGTACATCGGTGAAGACACCTTCTTGGAGGGTATCCGCAGCTACCTCAAGAAGCACGCCTACGGAAACACTCAAACCGGTGATCTCTGGGCTGCCCTGTCTGATGCCAGCGGTAAAGATGTGGAAAAGGTCATGGACATCTGGACGAAGAATGTCGGTTATCCAGTTGTCACTGTGACAGAAGACCTCAAAGATGGTTCGATCCATGTCAAGCAGAACCGCTTCCTGCGCACTGCCGACGTCAAGCCTGAGGAAGACAAGACGATTTTCCCTGTTTTCCTTGGTCTTCGCACAGATCACGGTGTCGATGAGGAATTGACTCTCGACAAGCGCGAGAATACCTACAAGCTCAAGGATATGGACTTCTACAAGCTCAACGCCGACCACAACGGAGTCTACCGTACCGCTTACTCTGCACAACGCTTGCAGAAGCTAGGTGAGGCGGCCAAGAAAGGAAAGCTCACCGTCGAAGACCGCGCTGGTATGATCGCTGACGCTGGTGCACTCTCTGCTTCCGGATATCAAAAGACTTCTGGTACCTTGTCGTTACTCAAGGGATTCGACACCGAGCCGGAATTTGTGGTCTGGGACGAAATCACTGCTCGCATCGCTTCTGTTAGGGCTTCCTGGGTCTTTGAGGATGACAGCGTCAAGGATGCCTTGAGGGCGTTCCAGCGCGATCTTGTCAGCCACAAGGCACATGAGCTTGGCTGGGATTTCAAGAGCAGTGACGGACACATTGAGCAGCAATTCAAATCTCTCCTCTTCTCAAGTGCCGCATTGTCTGGCGACGAGAAGACCACAAAGGCAGCTCTAGACATGTTCGACCGCTTCCTGCAGGGTGACCAATCGGCCATCCATCCTAACCTGAGAGGTGGCGTGTATGCGATTGCTCTGCAGAACGGAGGTGAAAAGGAGTACGACGCTATCCTGAACGAGTACCGTCAAGCCAAGACAAGCGATGGGCGCAATACCGCGCTCCGCTCGCTCGGCCGTGCCAAAGATCCTCAACTGATCAAGCGAACACTGGAGCTTGCTCTGTCCAAGGAGGTCAAGGACCAAGATATTTACCTCCCAATAGGAGGTCTGAGATCTCACAAGGAGGGTATCCTCGCGCTCTGGAACTGGCTCACGAGCAACTGGGAGATCATCGAGAAGAAGCTGCCACCAGGCTTGAGCATGATTGGCAGTGTTGTCAGCATTTGCACTAGCAGCTTCACCAAGGGGTCGCAGCTTCAGGAGGTTGACACTTTCTTCAAGTCGAAGAGCACCAAGGGATTCGATCAGTACCTTGCGCAGAGCTTCGATGCTATCCGAGCAAAGGAGGGATGGTTGAAGAGAGACGCTGAGGACGTCAAGGCCTGGTTGGAGGCAAACAAATATTTGTGAATTCGATGTAAATAACACCTGAGGAAGTCTTCACTCCGATATAAACAATCCATGCCCATGTCCTTGTTTCGCATGTGAAAGGCCGCACACGCGATCCGGGAGGGTCCGAATCTTCACGTCCGTTGCGGCTGACGTAGTGCAACCGGAATACATATGTAACAACTTGTCCAGAAATGCTTCAATGCTTACCTCAACAATGTCAGCAGCGTGCATCTGAGGCCTCGGCAATTTTGAACGAACTGAAATGGCCTGGACCATATATCTCCGCGAGTTCGCAATGCCACGGTAGCCCTCACGACTGACACTATGCCCGAGGCTCTAGCGCCAGACGCTGCAAATCAACACGACCCGACATGTAGCCTTCGCGACAGATCACCTCATCCGTACGCAAATTTACACAATGTAGCCGAGTCACGAGATGAGGCATCCGAGCAATCCTCAACGAACGACACTCCTTTGTCGCAATCGGAAATCTACGCAGACTCTGGAGGTCGGCGATCCGGCAAGCTCGTCGGCACTGCTAGTGAAAGCGGTACAGAAGCGGATGATGAACGACCTCATCTGCTCAAAGCACTACCGCCGCCGGCTTTCAGGCCGAGCAAAGGATTGAAAGGCAAGGACGGTACCGCATCCCCGATCTTGACGCCTTCGCAGCTGGACCTGGAAGGCAGACGATTGTCGCAAGGATACTTTGACCGTAAAAGGGGGAGAGACAAGGCCAATGCGTCACCTGACCGGGCTTTGGAAGAGGAGAGGAAGCTTTTTGAGGCGAGGAGAACAGCTGAGAGAATACGGAGAGTCTCCGAGGCTGCGCTGGTCGGGGTCATCGGGTTGCTTGTTGCATATGGATCCAGAATATGGAGATACGAATGGCCGTGGTACCTGATTGAGATTCTGAGCCAGGCTCTCGCTATCGCTGGTCTGGTCGCATTCTATCCTCTCCGAATGGTTTCTGTCGAACGCGATCAAGGCCACTTACATATTTGGTCGCGATTTCGCATACCTCCGTCCTTCGATCCGGCTACCGTTCTGTACCCAACGTTCCTTCCAGTACTGGTGTCTTTGTCTTTGCTACCCACGATGCCGGAGCTTCTACTGCCTAATCTACTGCTCGGTCTTGCTTCTTTACCTGGACGACTTTTTCCCTCCTGGTCCTGGCTGGCCGATATCAATGTTCTACACTGGACCATCAGCATGACACCACTAATCGTAGCTAAGCTACTCGACCAAGCTTCTGCCTTCTTACCGCTTCTCGCGTCTAAGATCCGCATTCCGAGTTCCACGGCAGATCTGGGTGTGGAGTCTCTAGCACTACTATACCCACTACACCACTGCATGCTTCCAGTCATTCATTACTTAACGACCACGAGTTTACTTCCTACCGAAAAGCATCTGCTTTCAACAGCATTAATCAATCTTCTCTACTTTAGCGGTTCTCCACAGATGCACATCTTGAGAGTCCTTCTTTGGATCGGCGGAGTTGCATTCTTGGTTGTCTCCTTTCACGTCTTGCGATGGAACGTCGCGCTTGCAAGAGTACCATCCTGGAGGTTCAAAGACTCCGTGCGCAAAAGAGCTGGACGTCACTCTTTACTTCAAGAGCTGAAGAGCAGTGTTGTCTCGTGGTACAGGGAATTGACAGGAGCTGGTTTCGAGAACGAAGACGACGAAGACGCCCATGATCGCATCAGACCACGCCCTCTTAAAGCACCGAGTTTATACACACAGGTGCCTGCAAAAATGTCTGCTGGAGAACCGAAGTCTGCAGTCGAGGCTTCCGCAAATGGACGCGGACTTTCGCGCTCGGTCACCAACGGCGCGCCGGAGCTGCAGCCGATCACTAAGAGGAGAAACACAATCTCGGGCCCGGACAGGGCTAGCCTGCTCCCCTCGTCTTTGTTCGATCATGCATCACCTGATCGTAGTCGCTCACGGCGCAAGGGCTGGGGCTTGTCACTGACCCCTACGCAGGCTGTTTTGCGCAAAGGATTCTACTCGGTCTACTTCTATATCTGCACAGTGGCTATTATCGTCCTACCAGTACGGACCATCGTTGCAGAAGAGGCCCTTGACGGAGCTGAGCCTTTCATGTGGGCTTTGGACTACCTCTTTGGCGATCTACCGACAATAAGTGATGCGTGGAACTACGCTGGCACTTACGACCTGTCGTCCGACCTTGGCAGCGTGGTCAACAAGATACTGGCGGCAGAATCAGTGCCGTCCTTACAATCCTCCATCGGCGAAGCCAATGTCAGACTCCTCGTCATTCTCTACTGGCTCATTCCTCTCTTCATCGGCATCGTTGCGGTATTACTCCTCTCGTCGTACATCGAGGTCGACACCCGCCGCAAGATCTTCCACGGAATCATGGTCACGATGCTGCTGCCGACGACCTTCGTTGACCCCTGCTTCTGCGCTCTCACGCTTAGCCTCGTCCTCGCCGTCTTCCTTCTGCTCGAAGTCGTTCGAGCCGGCCAAGTACCGCCCTTGGGGACGGCGATTGGACGCTTCATTGCGCCTTACGTGGATGGACGAGACCTGCGCGGCCCAATGGTCGTGAGCCACGTCTTTCTGCTCATCGGATGTGCCATTCCTCTTTGGCTGTCGCTTGCCGGTGCGCATCGCAGTCAAGATGGCCGCTGGCCTGGATGGGAGCTCGAGAACGGCTCTCGCCAAGTCGCCATGGTATCTGGCGTGGTGTGTGTCGGTATGGGCGACGCAGCTGCGAGTCTGATCGGTCGAAGATATGGGCGAAGGAAATGGCCTTGGATCGGAGGAAAGAGTCTCGAAGGCAGTGCTGCATTCGCCGGGGCCGTGACGATCGGCCTCATGGGTGCCAAGGCCTGGCTCAAAATCGGCGGTTGGAACGACGTCTATGCTGGAGACAACGATGGCATTGAGCAGTGGCTGACATATCTTGTCAAGGCCATGGCCGCAGGGTGTGGTGCAAGCTTCATGGAAGCGGTCCTTACTGGTGCCAACGATAATGTGGTGGTTCCTGTTGCACTGTGGTTGCTCGTTAGAGGACTTAGATTATAGACATCGGCCTCAAATGCATAGTGTGAACCATAATGATGTGGTATGAATCAATCAGATCGCGGCTCCTGGGACTTTCATCCATTCTTTCGGGACGCGATCGGAACGATCGATACTTTGTCGGAGCCCCAGGAGCCGCAAGGATAGAAACGCACAGAGCCATTGATGTAGATTGGTGCGTGTAAGTGTCTGGTGAAGTCACTAAGCACTGACAAGACGAGGGGAGATACCTTACCATCCACTTCGCCATCCACTTCGTCAGACATTCACTACCTATGAGGAATCATAATTTATCAGTCGTGGTTTTTCGTGACTTTTCTAGCCAGTCTTCGTTAAGTGCTGATGGAAGTGAAACTGGTAAAGATGAACTCTGTTAAAGTAGTAATATATGTATATACAAATCCTTTTCGATCCACTCGATATCCTAAAACTCTATCACCGATGAAAGAAACCCGATATGCCCTCGAATAAACGCCATATTATCTCTCACTAAAGAACCTCGTTCAAGAATTGAACATCTACAAGCGACGGCGAGAAGGAGCAGTCATGTTCGAAGGAGTAGTCATGTTGCCGAGACCGCAGATAGGAGCAAGGTCAATGTACGCTGGCTGGGTAGCGTTGGCCATAGTTGGCTCGTTACCGAGACGGATGCTGTACTTGCCACCGGAGAGCTGGAGGAAGAAAGAGTCGTACGAGTTGGCGCCGTTGGTGACAGTGAAGCTGGCGGCACAGTCGTCGTAGTCCAAAGTCCACTGCAGAGGAGTGCTGCTGGAGTTGGCTGGTACCATCTGCAGGGTACCGTCGGTGGCCAAGGCCATGACCAAGTCGCCGGCGGTCAGCTCGTCGTCGTCATTGGCGGTGAACGGGAGTGGAGAGTAGCCTTGGCTTGGAGCACCGGCGACGAGGGCGAAGGTACTGTTGACGCCTTGTGGGACAAGGAGGTAGCCTCCAGCGTTGGTGGCATCGTTGCGGACGGAGAGACCGTAGCCGACGAGGGTGGTGTCGTCGTCACATGGTACACAGGTGGTAACGCGAGTCGGTGTTGGTGCGGCGGAGGTGGAGGTGGTGGATGATGAGGAAAGAGTGGCTGAGCGCGAGAGTTGCTGAGCGGAGGTGCTCTCTGGCATGGTCTGGTTGGCGACCTGGCTGATGTTGGTCACGACTGGAACACCAGAGTCGGTTGGGGTGCTACGAACTGTAAGCAAAAGAATATGAATGGCAGATGGGATACACATACGCTTCGCCAGAGGTCATGGATCTGATCGAGTCGGTGCCACTTGTTGCGCCCGAAGCCATTGATGTCATGGTCTTGCCTGGGGCAGAAGTGACAACCTTAGAGGAAGTAGCAGAAGTAGTCTTTGGTGCATAAGCGCCCGTGGAAACGACAGAAGCAGTAGAAGTAGCCTTAGGGTCGATGGTGGAGGCAGACTCGGTCAGCGGGTTAGCAGACTCGGAGCTTGCTTTGGAGTGGGCGGCGGCGGCCGCGGCGCTGGACTTTGCTGCGGCCTTTGCGGACTTTGACTTCTGGGCAGCATGGGCGGAGCTGGTGATGGTGTTGCATGCCTTGGACAGACGCTTTACTGGAAGACCCTTGATTGGGGTTGTGGTCTTCTTCTTTCCCTTCAAATAGTTCTGGCAGAAGACGACAGGCTTGTGCTCATCCTTGCGGACAGTAGCAACATCGGCCTTTGCTTGAGCGACCTGCTTCTTGGTTGGAGTAGCACCAACCTGGGCGGTGAGAGCACCGAGGGCGAGAGCGGTCAACAGAGCAGAGGTCTTCATTGTGATGGATGAGTGTGATGAAAGTTTACCAATGCCTACCTGTAGGGCCAGGGCCTATGTATAAAGCATCAGGATCCAATATGTGACGGGTTCTCATGAAAACGGTTATATTCCTTGTTGAGTAGGAGTTGGGCGGCACCGAACGTGTATATGTCTGAGCCTTGTGCGTACGTCGTTGACGTTCCTTACGACTTTCGAAGGCGGACCGTTAGGTTAGACGTTGTGAGATCAACGAGTTCGATAGCGTTCTTGGTCCAGGAACCTGTACGAGGTCGTGCTCATGTTCTTGTCTCCTGCACACCGCGTGGCTGTGTGTTTTGCTGTTCCTGCACTCCTGCGGCCCACATGTAGTCAGATATATTCGGCAGTCAGCATGTATGGCACCGTACGTGACAAGTTGCATTGCTTCGTCGAAGAAGACATGTTCCAGACTTGGCCCCGCGAAGATCTAGAGCGTTGGAGTTCACGGAAGCGGTTTCAACGTTCGTGGCTGTAGCGTAGAGAGATTGTCGCTAGGGCGCACATGTGCACAACGGTCGGTATAATAGCCGCACTCCAAGTCGGATTTTCCTTTCCCGGAGCAGGTTGTACGAACGATAGGCGTTTGAGACATGGTATCAATTTTCCGGGTGATGGTAAAACCAGCATCATTCTCGTTTTACCTTAGGCATGCATGCAGACCTCTTGGCGCGTCCTGTTTAGTCATGGTCACGTGATACAGCGCCCGTCGACTGAAGCCAAAATAGATCCTGAACACATCTACTGTCAGGACCTGCATATGTGACCAAGCTTTGGGACATACTTTGCGCGGTCGAGAAGCTGCTGTCCATTCTCGACGTACTGTAACCCATGCCCGATAAGTGCTCTCGCTTCTAGGCATACCGCCAGAGCCCTTGGCGCATCCTGCTTGATCATGGTCACGTGATACCGCATAGAATTCTGATATCGCATAGACCTCACAACTTGAAGCGGCTATTTGACTAGTTTCCACTCTGAGAGACACGGAGACACTGGATCGGTTTACGCACGCTAGTTGATGGGATAAGGCCGTGATTTGACAATTGAGGTGTTGTGTAGCTATCTGAATAGGAAGAACTCGATGGCGGTTGCAGTATCGTCGAGTTCAATATTATCTCATCTCGAGGGATCTGTCTTCGAATGGCACTTAGATAGCATGTCGGTCAGCACTCAAGTACACTCACCAGTTGACAATCGAGTAGAGACTTCGGTCGGCACCCGAGCCAGCACATTAGTGCACGTCTGAGTAGATGTTTCATGATTAAAAGATGATATTACTACTTAATGTACCATTTGATATTCTTCGACGCACGAATTGCCACCTCTCCCCTCCAACTATCAGTAGCAGATGCTCATATCTTGAACACTACCGTCAGCCATAGTGAACTTCTCTTCCTCGATCAAGTTCTCAAAGATCCAATTCGCGACATCGGGTCTACCGATAGTGTAACCCAAAGGCCTGTTCTTCCCAGTACCAGCTCTCACAGCCGCGACACCCTTCTCAACATCTGTCAGCGCACAAGGTCTAACGATGATCGAGCTCGCAACACCAGTGTTCAAGCTAGAGTCGTTCATATGCGCCTCCATACCGCGTTTGTCTTCGAAGACTTCGGTCAAGATCCAGCGGCAGATAGGGTAGTAAGCAATCGGGAAGTCTCTCTCGCGTAGAACACCCATAGACGAAAGGGCGATAAGTTTTGGCTTTGGCTGGAGGTCCAATTCCTTGAGCGCGAGCAGGATCTTCTCGATGGCTTTGGTTACGGTATTAGGGTCCTCCATCCTCATTGAGAAGGTGCTCAGTTGGAAGGCGGCGGTGCCGCCCACACCGCTGATGACGGTATGTGCTTGGCCGAATTCAGATGATAGGGCTGCCTTGACGTCGGTGATATTGTTAACGCTGCCTTCGACAACGTGGAGATGGCTGTCGATAGTGGCTTGGTCGACGCCGCGATCGAGCATTTGCTGTCGTAGCTTCTTGCCACTGCGCGCCAGGGTAGAGGCGTAGTGGCCTGCTTTGAGGACGTGGGCGAGTGGGAGCGCTGAGGTTCCTGCGCCGAAGAAGGCGAAGACTTGTCTTGAAGGCATTGTCGGTCGGAGAGTCGGTTTGAGTGAATTTGTATCTTGTTGTTGATCAAGGTGATAGGTCGATGGACTAGTGTATGCTATGGTCTGACTGAAGCTGGTTGCGGTATTGCTGAGAGGGAAGAAATGATTTACTGACTGCGCAACCTACCTTTATATGTTATTCAAGAACTGCATGATGGTTCTCGACCACCGCGTCCATGCTCGCAAGATGGACGCAGTATCGGAGAGACGTATTGCAGCGCCGTAGAACTAGGAGGAGAAGAGTTCGGCCGGAGACCTATCGGAGCAGGAAGCCGACAAGCACCTGCTGACTAACGCTCGGATCCGAAAAGTCCGCATACCGATCCTCCGACTGCTGACCAAGACAGGCGCAAAAATGCTCCGGATTACGACATCAGCGATAAAGCATCGTCTGCCAGCGACGAGGTTACAACAATTACCATCGGGGCTAATTGGACCGTGCTTTATCATGCAAACTGGTCGCGGTCAATACCACAGTCGTGGTGGTCGAGGTAGAGGCGGCAGAGGAAGTTTTCGCGGCAGCTCAAATCCCCGACCACGACCAGATTACAAACCGGTACCCTCGTCGGCTCTGGTCAGGCCTGGAGCGAGTGTGTCTATCGTTCTCAAAGAAGATCAGCCGACTGGTCGTGAGGTGCAAGGTACGGTGCAAGATGTGCTCAGCAGTGGCAACCACCCGCGTGGTATCAAGGTGCATATGACCGATGGGCGCGTGGGAAGGGTGCAGAGGATGGTAGATGCGAATTTCGTCGCGGCACCTACCAGCGTCTCGGCAGAGCAGACTGTCGACGAGGTCAATGGAGTTCAGGTCATATCGAATGCCGCTGCAAGAGAGCAGGAAGCCCTACCGGTGAGACGGCAGATGGTGAGAAGTCGCGATATTCGCCTTGATCGAGAAGACGAGCCGCCCAAGACTGACTTTGACTTGGCTGCGTACATTAAGCCTGCGAAAGTCAAGAAGGGCAAGAAGGCTACAGCGGCAGAGGAGGCACAGGAAGATCAACCTGGTGAAGCACAGAAACCAGTGGTGACTTGTCCCGTTTGCGGAAAGTTTGAAGGAGACGAAGCTGCAGTCAATCATCACGTTGCTTCTCATTTCGACTGAGACTATCTACGAATCTACCATGATCTACTTGCGGCTACAGTCGTCCTCTATCCCTTGCTAGGGGATAGCTCATCACCCAACACAACGCGACTGGAACGGTGCAATTCTCCTAAGACGCCTGCATCACACGATCGTCCAACGGTAGTGAAGAGATCCTTGGAGACAAGGCGGTCATGCTATCCTGGGTGAAAGACATCTTTCGGCGTTGGTCGATGCATTTCCGATGTGCCGGAAGCGACAATGCGCGAGCGGTGTGGCAACAGAGCTGATGGGGTCTCCTCCTGCTCTAATAAGGTGCATGAGGTTGTTCTTGTCCCGCGTCTTGTTGCGCTAGAGAAGGCTGTTTCGAATCTGTGGACGCATGGGCCGCGACCCCGCAACGATTTCGCGAATTCTTCTCGTGACACCGGCCTGCCAAATGGTCTGATGGAAAAAAAGTCTGCGGGATAGTATGATGGACACTTCAAGGCGCGGCATCTTGTGGTTTCTGGAAACGACCCTGCATCCAGCATCTGTACATCTTGAGCTTCCGCTGTCTGTTGACCAGCATACGTCGATCGACACCAAGGTTCAGAATATCAAATTTTGGTGTCGGACCATCTTCGACTGTTTCCGCCAGACTTGCCTGCTCCAGCTTCTTGGCGACATCATCTGCAGCGCCGCCATCGCTGGCTGGCTTCTCAGACCACTTTCCAGTCCAGATCTGCTCAAGCTCCTCTTGCTCAAAAAAGTACACTCTGGTACCGTCGCCTCTGACGTAGAAGTTCTCTTCCAGATAGCGTCCCTTCTTGAATCTGACCTGCGCCAGATCACCCCTTCCATAGTCTCTGAACAGGACGATACCACCAGGCTTCAAGACGTCCCATACATTTTTCAGCGCCTGTTTCCATTGTGAAGGACTGAGCGCAGAGAAGATGAAGATCATGATGACCACATCCACACTCTCCTTTCCCAGTCCGGGAGGGAGAGCCTGCTCCCCTTGCCCAGCAACATCCCACATATCAGCTTGCATGAACTTGTCATTGTACAACGCACTCTCCCTCATGACTTGCACCGCCTTCTTCGAATAATCACAAGCATGAATCTTGAGGTCCGGATTCTGATTGTTCTGCACAATAGGAAACGCGGTATTTCCCGCTCCAGCACCAATCTCCAGCAGCGTGACCTGTCCATAGCCCTCCTTCGTAACCTCTCCCAGCACTGGAAACTCTTGCACAAGCCACTTGCGATCCTTGAAGAAATTGTCGCGGTTGTTGCTGTAGAATTTGTCCCACCACTTCTCCGGATGTTCGTTGAAGCGCTTCTTGTCAAAGTCGCTGACTTGGTTGCTGCGCTGGAACTCGGTCTGTTGGGTAATGAACTCTTTGTACGCGTCGTCTGTCTCTACGTGGTCCCAGGCGTTGTACGCGAAGATGTCGTCGCCTTCTTCGAGGTACCGTGAGCCGAACTGGAAGGGGTCGGTACGCTTTTGTGGATTATTGATCGAGTCGGTAGCCGGTCGGCGGAGAGGTTCGTAATGTGCTGGTACTCCGTATGCTGCATCGCCCTCGACTGCATTGCTGTCGGCCGCAGATTCTGTTGCTGGTGTAGGCGGCGTCATTGGTGGTGTCTCCGGTACTGTGACTGCGTAGCGCATGTGCTCCATTCCTTTCGACAGCTGTGACTTGGGCGTTCTCCCTTTCGGGTTCATCTTAGCATCAGCCGACGCCTGCTGCTGCGCATCCGCACTCTGTTCCATCTCTTCGGCCATTCTTGTGGAACAATTGAATTGTGGTTCTGCTATCAAAAATAATGGATTGCGAAAAATATCCGAGAAATTGTCAAAATTCAGGGCTCGGCCCGGGATCTCAGGAACGATGTGGGGGAATGATCTCCGGACTGTTCTTTGCATCGTGATCTAGCCGGATGCGGTGGGATCTGCGTCGAAATCTCAATGTCATCATGGGCCAATGCTTGACTCTCCATCGAGGAGAGAAACGATATCGATTGCCGACAGACCGAGGACAGTGACTGTTGCATCATCTTCACAGAGCAGACCTATCTTCTTCGACACACTCCTTAAGCATTGACTCGTCGTGTTCATCACCAATTGATTCACGATGAAAGCATACCGACAGTCGAGCAGCTTGCTCGCTCAAGCGACCATTTGCACACGACCAGCAGCGACACACATTGCACTTACGCCTTACCAGCAACAATGCCGGACTTTCATGTCGAACCCCTTCGAGACCAAAATGCAGACCCTCACCGCCACACGCACTGTCCCATTCCCGGCGCAAGCCATCTACGCCGTGGTCAGCGACGTATCCCAATACTCGTCCTTCTTACCCTTCTGCCGGGAATCAATCGTGACGAAAGAGTCCTCACCCGACAGCAACGGCAAGACGTGGCCCGAAGAAGCCAAACTGCTCGTCGGCTACAACTCCGACCTGAGCGAAACTTTCTGGTCGAGAGTCTACTGCGACGGATCAAAAGTAGTCGAAGCCGTGGCAGGCGAGTCAGAGACAACACTGTCGAAAGAGCAAGTAGCGCACCACTCGGCGCGGGGTGCGGCGAGCGACGATCCCACACGCAAAGGCAGCGTGCTGACGCACCTGCTCACGCGGTGGACGCTGAGGCCGTTTCCCTTCAAGCCTGGTCCGTTAAAGAGCGGGCAAGGGGAGGCGGAGAGCCCGCTGCCGAGTAAGGAGCAGACCGAGGTGAATCTAACCATTGAGTACAAGTTCTCGAATCCGATGTATGCGGCTATGAGCGCGGCTGCGACACCGAAAGTTGCCGAGTATATGATGGAGGCGTTTGAGAAGAGGGTTAGAGCTAAGGTTGATGGGCCTAGTCATAGTGAGGGGAAGAAGATTGATGCTATTGAGGGTGTTTTGAGGCCTGGGAAGACTGAGCCTTGAGGGGCTAGAGGATTTCGTCCACGAGCATCCGTTGGACTCGCGACCCTCGTGGAGATGCATAGGAAGGGCTGACACATGTTTACTAGAAGATCCGCGAAGAGCCAGCACTGCATGTGCGCTTAAGCATGAAGCACCCTGGTCTATACGGGCTGAGACCTCATCAGCGGACGCCGAAAGAGGAGTAGTATATATCCACGAGATCGAATTGAGAAGCTTATGTACGTACCATCGAGTCTCGAAGCGCGTGAACCATTTCTACTGTACTATTGGTTCGTTCAATCCACCAGGTTCCGCAACAGCCGAACATACATCTCAGGAGCGTCCGCAGCCTCGAGATCTAGCGCAAGCCTTCCAATCCTCTCAGCAAAGCGTTCCTTGAGCTCTTCCTTGAATTCAGCAAGTTCCGTGAGCACAAATGCCCTTCGTTCCGCCCAGTCGAAGTCACCAACAGTTGCCATGAGCAGGTTCCTGCTATCCGGGTCGTCCATATGAGATGGTTGGTTAGGGGTAGCCAGACGGAGTGATAAGTCTCCTTTTCGCTTCAGTACTCCTTCGATTATGCTGAGTAGAATGTCTGCTAGTCCGAGTCTCAACGCTGGCGGTGTATCTTGATCTTCTTCCTCGTTATTCAGAAAATCGATCACGGTCGTGGCGACGTGTTGAAGCGTCTGCACGCAGTCGCGAACGTCTTGAGTAAGGACACTCGCCCAAAAGCATTTGAGATCCAGCACGTCGAAAGCATGAGTCACTCGCTCATGTAGCTTCTGTAACACGATCTGTGCGTAGAGCTCTGGTGCGACTGACTGCTGAATTATCCCGTGAAACGTCGGCTCCTCGGTAGCTTTTTCTTGGAGATCGTCTACGAATCGCTTGTATGCAGCACTACAACACTGATCAGTGACATCCACAAGTGAGCGTTTCATCAACCGATGTACCTCTGTCTGCGCTCAATATCTTGGGTTGGGTCCTGGGCAAGACGTGGATCGACACTCTCAATTTCGTGAGGAAGCAACCCGTGTGGCTCAAATGTAGAGAGCACTTCCAGCGTCCGTCTTTTCTGTTGCAAAGCAATCTCCTCCGACCATTCCGGCCAATCGTAGGCCTGACAAAGATCCTCGAGCCTTTCTTCGAGCAGTTCATGCCAGGTCTTTGTAATGCTTCGCCGGTCGTTTAGGGTCAAGCTAACATTCTGACTCTCTCCGTCGACTTTGACATGGTCGATGTCGTTTCTGATCTGTTCTGGTGTTGATATCATTCGATCGACCACCCACCAAGCATGCTTGCAAGGGCCCATCGTAACGTCCGGAGTGCAGGTACAGAAGTGCAAACTCTGGTTCCTGCTGTTGGGTACAATGCTGACAGTGAATCGAACCCGTTCGTACATGTCGAAGTAGTAGTAATCGTTCGCGGTGCTGTGCCCACAGGCAAGCATGGAGAGACGATTAGGCATTTTGAAAGCAGCGATGGCTGCGTCACGAGATATACTGTCGACATTCTCTGTGCTGTATCTGACACTTGCTTTGATGTTACCCTGTACGGTCCTGAATGCTGTCAATGCTTGCTGGGACGTACCCTGCGACATCAAGACCGTCCTCAGGATCACTGTCGTCGCGTGTCCACGTACCTTTCCTGGGATGAAGCGATTATGGAAGTCTGCATTTGGGACTGACGTCGAGCTGTTGCACTGCGAGTGGTTGGGGGCATTGCTACCCGTCCCCTCATCTTTTCCAACTCGACAAACTCGCCAGAGCAAAATTCGGGATGCGAGGTGGCACTGGCTTGGAGTATCCAGTAGAATTCATCAAGACAAGAAGAATAGAAGGGTATTTGTATACCTATGTTCGGTTCATGATCACCTACCTTGCCGCAATGATGTCTGTCAACCAGAGTATCCAGAATCGAAGTCAAGTGAACTCAACATCCCGTGCCGCGAAGTTGGAGTAGTTCGGTAGTCATCAAGGCCGGACGACCTTAGCAGGGGTTTCAGCTCATGCTTGAAGATGAAGTACCGTAAGTCTGAAGTGTGAAATCAGATGTGAACAGCCAAAATGTTGTGCCGTCGGTCGGTACCGGTCTCTCCTCTAGCGCATATCGAGGCTCGATCGGTTCCATTGCAAGTGATTGGATGTGAAGTCTTCTTGAATGTGGTTACATGGCGGAAAGGATGATGCTAACTGCGGTCCCACTGTGGCATTGTGGTTCACCATCCCGATCCAGTATGTATAACAGGATCAATAGCGAATAAGACGACTGGGAATAGTAGTAGAACGAGTCAGGTCCATCTGGTTGTAGGAAAATCTTCGTTCATCATAGGAACTACCGTATGTTCGAGATTATCCGGGACGCTATTTCAGCTCGCCCGTCGAAAAACGGCACAGCCTTGCAAAGCCCTTGTCAGCTCTGAAGTCAAGATGTGGTTGTGGTTCCGGATCTGACTCCCTGCTTGAACTCGACGCATTCGGACTTTCTTCGCGCGTAGCTTTGAGCCCACTTGGCGATTTGGTGATTGCAGTGGTTACAAAATGACAGAGTCGTGTGACAGAGAAGAGAGGACGAAATGAAGCGAATTGTTGAAGCGAGGCGTCAAGTCCATTCCCCAGTCGAGGCATCACGGCATATCATGCTGTGCCATACCATCAATAGATCGACGGTGCAGTATCTCAGCCTCCAAAGCTGAGTTGGAAAGAATAGCAATAGGAAATACCGTGCCTTAGGCGTCCGGCTTTTATGCAGTCTTATTATAAACAAGCAGCGTCATGAAGCACGGGTCAAGTGAGGCTTATAACATAATCGCACGTGCCATGCTTGTTTGCTCATGCAGGCTCGCGGCACTGCAAAATGGTTGGTTTAGAGTAGCTGATTACAATCGCATTACAATCGCAAATGCTTGCATTCATATCATTCCGTGGTGCACCTCATGCGCCTCACTTCTTCGGAGAATGCCTTCTCGCTCATCTTGACTAACTGCCAACTCCTAGCGCCGTAGCGATGCTTTTACCATATCATACATGCGAACCAGATCGAGGTGGCGCCCCTCGCTTCATGGTCATGGTTGTCGGTCTTCTCTTCCGCGCAGAATAACCCCTGCTCCTCTAGTCCTGACGTCCCTTCAACAGCCTCTTTGTGACCTTGTCTTTCTCAATGATATACACATGCGCACCCCATCCAGAAAGTGCGTCTCTGTCTACGGCGTTGAGCAACGCCTGTGAGATAGTCTCGAATAAGTCATCAGGGCCCTAGTGGTTGTTAGTTCATGCTCTTGAAGACCACGCCTCTGATCTATATCCACGTACCAAATCTGGCTCCCAGAGTCCTTCGCAAGTACCAAACAGCTGATCGCTTGCCGTTCCGCTCACGATAAAGTCCTTTGCGAAATCTATGCATCCAATACTGTCGAAGCCGCAAATGAACGGCTTGCCGGTGGTGTGGTTGATACCCGCGATGACAGGCGAGATAAAGTATGGTCCGAATCTCTTCTCATACAGCGTTGACGAAACGAGGTTGGCCATGGTTTGTGGTGATATTTGACGCTCTTCCCTCAATCTGTACATGTTGACCTTGTATCGGAAAAGCTCCGAGACTGTTTGCACATCGGTCGCGAGTCCAGTGAGTCCGAGATAGACATCGCCGAAGGGGAAGATCTTTGGGAAGTTGTTCGATACCGTGAGGGATTGTAAACCGAGACGGAGATCGCATGCGATTGCTACGCAGTCCTTTCCCACCATGGCCACACAAGCACCACCGTCTGACCTGTTGTGAGTATATCATCTCTTGCCTGAAATCATTCTGCTTACTTATCGAGAAGGGGTTCGACTATCGTGTGTTAGCGGTTATCTCATTGCTAGAAGCTGTTCAAGGGCAAACGTACCATGATCGCCGCTCAGATGTGATGAGTCTCTCAAATATCCCAGATGTGTACTACGAGGACCGGAGATGAAAAGGCAAGAGGTTGAAGGTACTGCGCTTGAGTTGACGTGATGTAGATGATGGTGATTGTCTAGGCAGCTCAGGACGCGCAGTTGGAGCTGTCCAGCATCATGCACTGGCGATGGCGGGCGACTTCCGCGTCTTGGCACGATTTCGTTTCACTTCGAGATGAAATCAGCACGAGACCATCTCGATATCTCGTCAGTCGCAGCGCAGGTCGCAATCACAATCACGATTCAAGCCACCATGGCAGTCTCACACATCAATCAACAACACATTCAGTTGGCGCGCTCATTACCGCCGCGACTCCTCACTTTCTTCAAGAAGTATCCACCAAAGACCGCCTCAGCAGCCATCGCGAACACCCAATCAAGCACAACCGTGAACATCGCCTCGATAGCAGAAAACACATCCTCCTACGACGCGAACGCAAACACCTCAACAAGCGTATCTACATCTTCTGAATCTACAACCCCCGAATCAAATGACCAATCACTCACGCGCACAACAATCCTCGACCCACCAAACCCGTTCCTCCCCTTCAAGCACCCCCTAAGCAACCACTGGCACCCACCGGTCTACAGCATGCGTCGGCAAGCCGAGATCATAAAACTGGCCCAACAACACAACGTCGTCTCACTGCTGCCGTACTCGCCGAAACTGCCATCAGAAGTGGAACAGAGGCGACGCGAGAACGGCTTGAGGGTCAAGGGAACTGGTATTGGACAGAAGGTAAAGGGTAAGCTGTGGGAGAGGACGCTCAACAGCAGGCTGGAGCGCAGGGTCAAGGCTATGGAGGGTATGGCTGAGTTGGTCAAGAACTGGAAACAGAGGGGTCATGGAAAGGGTCTCAAGAAGTGGCCGAGCGGACGTGCTGGCTGATTGCTTTTTTATGGTTGCATGAAGGGCATCTTTGGGCAAGGCGTATATATGGAAGATCGGGCTGCAATGTACAGGTGTATACCAGAGAAGCATATAATAGATGCTCCTTGATAAGCTAGGCGATATGTATCGTTCAGTAGTCGAAGACATTGGGCAGAAGGCTTCTGCTGGAAAACAGATTACAAGCAATAATGCACATCATGTCCGAGCGAATGACAGATAACAACTGAACCGTTTTCATTGTACAACCCCTATTAGAGCGCCATTCTATCAAAACAAATCGCCCCATAAAAGCACGTGAGGATTACCTCTTTCCATAGCTCCGTCCAGCTCGTTGATATATCCCATCGCTATTGCAAATGAAGCACATGATCCCATTCCGTCAGAACCAGCCTGTTGGACTCCTTCGCCATAAACCACAGCTCCAGCTCCGTCTGTCGTCTATTCGACAGTGACAGACTTGGCAAGGTTACGTGGGAAGTCGACGTTCAGACCTTCCGCAACAGCGAGCCAGTAGGACATGAGCTGAAGAGGGATGACGTTGATCAGACCCTGCAAGCAGTCGACGGTTTGTGGAACCTCGATCTTGTCGGTCTTGTCACCTGGGAACTCGGCGTCACCGGTGTTGCAGATGACGATTGGCCTACCCTTGCGAGCAATGACTTGTTGGTATGCGTTGAGAGACTTGGCGAAGATGTCGTCGCGGGTAAGAATCATGACAATTGGCAGAGACTCGTCGACAAGGGCGAGGACACCGTGCTTGAGCTCACCAGACATGACAGCCTCGCAGTGAAGGTACGAAATTTCCTTGATCTTGAGAGCACCTGCCAAAGATTAGTATGATATGGCAGAACTGTGATAACAGGCAGCTTACCCTCGAGAGCAGTGGCGTGCTGAGAGCCACGGCCGAGCAAAAGCAAACTCTTCTGGTCCTTGAACTTGAGGCACATCTCCTTGATAGACTGGTCGAGCTTAAGAACCTCCTTGACCTGCTCGGAGATCTTGCCAAGACCCTCCATGATAGCCTCACGGCGGGCTTGCTTGCTCGCACGGTCCTCGGACAGAGAAAGCGCAAACATGACCATGCAGACGAACTGGGAAGTGTAGGCCTTAGTGGAGGCGACACCGATCTCTGGACCAGCGTTGATGTGGACACCGCAGTGGGTAAGCATGGAAATGGAAGAACCGACACAGTTGACAACACCGACGGTCAAGGCACCGCGCTCCAGGCAGTAGCGAAGGGCTAGGAGAGAATCGGCAGTCTCACCAGATTGCGAGACGAAAACGCAAGTGTCGTCACGGAAAACTGGGGCTTGTCTGTCCAAGAAGTCGGAGGCGAGCTCGACAGCAATTGGGATCTCAGTCAGCTCCTCAAAGATTCCGCGGACCGCCATACAAGAGTGGTACGAGGTACCACAGGCGATGAAGATGATTCTGCGGCATCTTCTGATGGTTGGAAGGTATGACTTCAGACCTCCCAAAGTAATTGTCTTCTCTTTCACATTCAAACGACCACGCATGGCGTTGACGACCGAATCCGGCTGCTCAAAGATCTCTTTCTGCATGAAGTGGTCGAACTTGCCCTTCATGATCTCCTGGAGCTCGATCTCGATGGTCTGGATAGCACGAACGTTGGAGGTGCCGGTACCGGTGTCCTTGGACAGGCGGTGAATGTTGAGCTGACCCTCGTGGATGTGGGCAATGTCGTCGTCTTCAAGGTAGAGAACCTTCTTGGTGTGCTCGACAACGGCCGATGGGTCTGATGAGAGGAAGAATTCGGTGGGCATCGGTACACCGTCGTCAGACAGGAAGGCGCGCGACTGAGAGCGGTGCAGCAAACTCTTGTCTGGTGGAGCAAGCAGACCAGACCTGGTGAGTTGTGTCTTCTTGATGGCAACAGCCTGGGAAGCTCGCTCTGCTGGCAGGACACCTTCATCGGCGGCCTCGACATCAACAAAGTCGACCTTCATCTTTCTTTGTGTCTTGACACCAATGACCAGTGGAGAACCCTTACGAGCGGCAATGATCTCTTCTGGGTAGTGAACGGACTTAAGGAGGAGACCAAAGGCACCCTGCAACTCCTTGATGATGGCCTTGGCAAGGGTGGTGAAGTCAATGGTTGGGTGCTCATCGTAGATGTATTTGGCGAGCTTTGCAATGGCCTCTGTGTCGGTCTCGGTCTCGAAGCGGAAACCCTTGGACTCGAGGAGTTTTCTCAACTCCTTGTAGTTGGTGATAATACCGTTGTGCACAACAGCAAACTCCCACTTTGGGTCAGATCTGGTGAGGGGTCAGTCTGTTTCTTTTACTAAGCTCTAGCTGAGATTCGTCAGATCATACCTGTGAGGGTGGCAGTTGACGCGCGATGGAGGACCGTGGGTGGCCCAACGAGTGTGTGCAATACCGGCATGGCTGTCGAAGACCTTGTCAAGGTCTGGCTTCTCCTCCTCGATCAGAGCCTTCAGCTTTGCAACCTTGCCCACCTCTTTGAATGCGAAGACCTCGTTCTTCTTGTCACCGTCGATTGCCAGACCAGCTGAGTCGTAACCGCGGTATTCTAGTCGTGAGAGACCTGTAGCTGTCAGTCGCAGAATCAGAACATGGAGTGATGGAACTACTGACCATTGACGAGGTATGCCAGAATCTCTCTCCTCTCCTTGTCCACCAGGTAGTTGACGTAACCGAAGATACCTGATCTCGTTAGTTACATACAAGAGATGACCGACAAGCAAACTCACCGCACATGGTCGCTCGGCGTACGAAGGGGTTATGAGGGTGTAGGAGGCTGCGAGCTGCTGCTTGGGAGTGTGGAGAATGGAAGCACGCTCAGTAAAGAAGGTATGGCAACGTAGTGACAGGTCAAGTGGAATGAAACAGGCTGAGGTAGAGGTAGAGGAAGTCCTGGATAGCTGCAGCAAGGAAGAATAATTTGTATGGGCGACAATTGCAGCAGTGGCACCTTTCTCATATTATGCAGACCGAGTGACTTGCGCTGCACAGTGTACACAACCATCCAGGCTAGCTACGGGACACGGACCCAAATGACGGACGGCTGCCAGGGGTCCCACCTTCCTACCAAGAAGCGTAAACCTACCGCGCACTCTTGTTGCCAGCCGCAACTGCCAACCCAGGTAAATACCTGTCCATCACTGACTGCCCCGAATACATGTATGTCATTCATCACCTCACCCGTCATGATTATTTCATTACATCCATTACATGTATACCAGTGACATGCCATCCGGTAGTGCGATCTGAGTTTTCTGTTTCTTTATTCAGAGAATACAAACATCACCTGTTGATGAGATGTAAGGGTTTCAACTCATGTACGCGGCCCACCGATTGGTTTCAGGTTTTCCTTGTGCTTTCAAGCTTCACTGTCGAACAGATATTAAAGGTCCACACCCGAGACAAGACAGGGCGCAGCACAGAACAGCCCGAATCACTAGACTTCTGTTATCAATTGCGCCTTACATGTCAAAGCTATGGCGGTTGTTATCGACCTTCTACCGTTCTTCTCTGCCAAACGCTCGCGCCCTCGGTCGGCGGCCGGCTGGTTAAAAATAGCTGCCTGTTCGCGCCCTAGCCGGGACTACTGACAACATTGAACAATGCCTCTCGGATCGCCTCAAGACAGTCCACAGTGTATGAGCATAACCAATACTAGCATAATTGATGCTGAATACGCATGACTCCACCACCGGATCGAAGGACGCAATAATCGGCACAAGGATTCGGTCAAGGTTGTTTTTCTTCAGCTGCAGGGCCGCCCAGGAACATTTTCTATTCCTCGAACGAAGTCTGATTTTGGACTAGCTCGGGATCCAGAGCCGTGGTCGATCGCCCTTTTTAGCGTTCATCTACCAGGACCTCTGGAGCTGAGCCACGTCACGTTATCCTCATTAACTCCATCGTGTACACCGATGATACGATGGTGGCCTGGACCAAGCCACGTCCAAGCCATTTGCTCTTCGCGACCAAAACACAATAGGATCTTCTCGAGAGTTGTAGATTTTCCTCACAAGCGGTAAGCTGCTAGAGCGTGTGGGCTCAACCGACCGACGGTATACCAGAGCTCTGGCAGCTGTCGTTCGAATTGCGTTGTTGACTAAGGTAGATACGATTGCAAAGTCAATCGCAAATAAGGGCATTTTATGCACTCAATCTGTCTCAGTGGGAAAAGTCTACTTCATCCGACAACAACGACTGCCGACACGACTTCGGGTAGCAGATTGGATGTAAATTCAGTAACTACTCCATCCCTACAGCTTCTGGAGTCTTCCAAAAACACCGCACAAGACCTTGGATGCCGTTGCATTGGTATATGCATCACTAAATGGTGCTATTAAGTCGAGGCGACGAGCAAGTCGCGACTGGTATAAACCGTAAGTCGTTGCCGATCATGCTTATTCTATACAGCGATGCTTAGAGTCTTACCGCATTGAAAACTCCATCTGCTGGGTACAATTATCCAAGAGGCTCACTCTACATGAGGATAACCCGAAATGTGAGTCTATGACACTTTCCTGCTCGGCGCCCAGTCAGCACCTGCTTCGACCAGCCATTTGACTCCGAGCTCTCGCGGGGGCTTATGGAAGATGAGTACGGCGGTCCGAACGAAGTCGGAAGTCCAGAGATTATCTCGCGCCAGCGTTAGGCTTCCGCGTCACTCGGTCCTGAGCAGAGAGCGCCCATTGGCTGAGGCGTGGCTCTGCTAGAGTTGTATGTGCATCTGTATGACCTCCGCTTGCAGCGCGATACGGGACATTTGGGAGTCGGTCCGCTTGACGAGAACAATATCCAGAATCGCTGTGTTGTTGGTGAATGGGGACCGCTGTTTCAAGTCAGGCCGGCTAGATTGTCGCCATACTGTTAAATCTTCAATGTACAGATGTTAACACAAATCGGTACTGTAATCATGGAACTTACACGTTGCACAAGTTGGTGATACGATTTTGATTCTCTGGTTTCGATAGTGCTCCTTATTGCTACATGCCCTCGGCTCACTGCTTCCATCGGAGTGCCCCTGCATCTGCTTTCCCCAACCATGAGACTCACTTGATATCGGATTGGATTTATTTGGCGACCTTGTGCATGTATGAGGCAGGGTTGTAGGAAAAGTTTGGCGAAGCGCCTCCGATTTTTCTGATCATGACTATCATCAATTCCTCGGTGAAGCTTTTGGGAAAATCCTGGTAGTTAGCTTCATGCTCGTCGAAGAATCGCCATCTGGGAGTCGCGTTTGCTGCGAAGACGTCCACGAGGTACAAGCGCAACAGAGATCCCGGCAGAGTGTGATTGTAAGCATATTTGACTGAACTCTTGCCCATTCAGAACTCGATTTCTTTTGCGGCAGCCACCAATTGATACATGATCCAGTCTTGGAACTCTGGTGCTTGTCGCATTTCTCCAAAGACCCAAGCGTACACATATCTGCTCATCAATATTCCGGCCTTGTCGCCTTCGTCCTTTCCTGTGGTCTTGAACGACTTGATGCAAGGGTTGACTGGCTCGGGGAAAGCCCCGCGAAGCATGGAGCGTTGGTAAAGCCAGGCCAAGAACATCTTGAAAGGCTCCAAATCGTCAAGCTCGAGCTCAACAATACCAGTCTTTCCTTCCTTGAAGTTCTGCTTTTCAAGCGCAGCCCGGAAGTACCCTGAATACTGTGTGATCAGACCACGGTGAACTTGGAACTTCTCTGGTGGCGCTTGGACTTGGCGGTACCTGGGCCGAACTTGATGGTAACAATGCTGTCATAGTTTGACAGAGCATCTTCTCCAGTTGGATCGATGGGTACGGTTGAGGTTGAGGTTGAGGTTGCCATACTGCATCAAACGTCGCGCACTTGAACAATCAGGTAGAGCGACAGCTTTATATCTGGCTGGTGAGGTATGCAGTATTGCCTGATGAAAGGGATTTGAGCGCCGAAAGTAGTTGTTGAGACCCGCGGATCTGTAGGTGCGCTCTGATTTTGGTGAGTGATTCAAAGGAAGGAAGGTGGTATCTCGCCAATACTGAGGAGATTGAAGAAGGAAAAAATTTTCAGGCAAAGAAGGGAGATATAACCGGTTGTGACTCACCTTGTCAGGTGAATGTGAAGTTGACTGCGAGGGTATCAAGTGAAGATCGCGGAACAATCTGCGTGAACATTGCTATTGCCGCCGTGGACACGCTACTACGTGTCGCTAGACTCACCGGATGGTGGCATGGTCTACAGAATGAGGGATGCATGTTTGCTTACCGGGGGTCATGTCGTATCCTTCACGTACCCAGTGGCAGCATCAGTCAAGCACCGCAGTCACCAGTCAGTATTGGCGCTTCACTAGTTATTAGTCAGTGTCTGTACTGGAATAGGGCGCTGGGAAGCTCAGGAGCGGAACTAATGCTATTATTCTCATCAGAACTTACATAACAGCACAACTCACACGGTAGGAGGCAGCAAGCGGTGACCTCTCACGTTCTCGACCTCAACCATGTACGGTTCCCTGTCCCAGACCGTGGGACACAGGCTTTCTTGGTTGGGGTTGAGAGACGCCAATAGCACGTCTTCTAAGAAAGTGGGATCGTGTGGTTCGTAGAAACGATCACCTTCGATGAGGACTCGCTGATAGATTGCGCTTGCTTTTCCGTTCAGGCCTGAAAGGAACATGTCCACCAGGATCTTTCGGACCAGTGATCCTCTGATTGTGTTGTTGTAGACATGCTCGAACCTGTTCTGAGCGAGGGCCACGACATTCTTGGATTCGATTTCATCAATGAGTTTTCCCATGATCCAGTTGTGGAACTCTGGTGCTTGCCGTATCTCGGCAAAGATTAAGGATTGAATGAGTGCGTAGAATCTGCGGTTTGCGAGTTTGAGCCGATATCTAGCAGAGTGAGCAGCCTTGAAATCCTCGTGGGCCATTTGGCCGTCAACATCAAGCTCACCCATGTTTCTGAATCCCGCTTCGCGATAGAGCCACCAGATGAATCGAGTACAAGGCAAGCGATCGACCTCGTCAAGGACCAGAACTCCGGTTTGAGCCTCAACAAAGCAATCATGCTCGAGAGCAGCTCGGAAGTATTCCGAGTACCTTGTGATCAGATCGCGGCTGACCATGACATCGTGTTCGGGCTGGATAACATCGGCTTCAGAGAATCTGATCATGACGCGGCAACATTCTCTGGCTTTGTCGTGTCCAGGCATGATGACTTTGAGTTTTTCACAGGCAATGTTGTAGGTCTCGAAAGCCTGGCACCTCTGAAAAAGTCGAAAGTGATCGGAGAAGAACTCGAAGCATGGCACTCTTCATATAGACCTCAAGTTCATCTGGACGTGAAGTCGAAGGGGAGTTCGCGGTGTTGTACTCGGACAAGGATTCATTGAGCAGTGTGAGAATCAACAAAGAAACGCAGCATAAGAAAGAGCCATGACAAAGACACCTGACAACAACGCTTCTTCCAGGAATGGACTGCTTGTGTCGTTGCAAGAGAGACCACTCACCTGAGAGGTGAAGTCACGGTGTAATCCAAAGTACAATGTTCGACGAGAGATGGTGGACCGCAGCTCAGGAGTGTGTTATGCCAGTTACGGCTCCTGAACACAGAGACATGATATTGTTTGCACAGTCTGTCTTTGATCGCTTTGCGGGTGGTGCTAGACCTCGGAAGCAATCATCATATTTTTGAATCTTGTTCACATGAATTGGATAATGTTGCGATGTAAAATTACAGATGTTCACGAGCAATCGGTAGCCGCAAAGCCGAATCGGGCAACGCGACGCGAGCTGGTCGACGACTTCACCAACTCCATCTACAATACGCGCTTACTATCGATACCAGCAACCCTATCGACCATGGCACCTGCTATGGTTGAATCAGCCGCGGACACGCCAATATCACAGCAAATAGGACCACACCCATCGTTTCTACAAGTGGCAAAACCCTTTGTCTTCGAACAGACAATCCAGAAATGCATGAAAGCGACCGGCACCGACGAGGCACGCGAGGACGCAAACCGCCTTCAAGGCGTCTCCTACATCGAGAGCGTCCGCCATGCAATGCAATTACCCGTGCGCACCTTCGGCCAAGCCGTCGTCTACTACCACCGCTTCAGACTGGTGCACGCCGAAAGCGAGTATAACAACCTCGACGCCGCGGCCGCTGCCCTCTTCACTGCGTGCAAAATCGAGGACACGCTGAAAAAATCTCGCGATGTGCTCTGTGCGGCTTACAACCTCAAGGTCCCACTTTCAGAGCAATTGAGTTCGGATGATCCTTCGTTCGAGGAGCCGTCGCGCCGCCTCGTGGGACTGGAGAGATTGATGCTCGAGGCTTCCGGGTTCGATTTTAGAGGCATGAATCCGCACGAGAAGATCATCAAGCTGTTCAAGGCTTCTGGGTTGCCGAAAAAGGTCGGCAACATGGCGTGGAGGATCTGTAACGACCTCTATCGGACCTATGCGCCGCTCAAGCAGACGACTCTGACCATGGCGATATCGTGTCTGGAGCTAGCGGTGCGCCTACACGACGCCGACGGCCGCAGATTCGAGACTCTGATCGGTGACGAGCAGAAAATGCGCACCAAATGGGGCACCAGCCGGGCCGAGATCATGGAGACACTGCTCGACCTCTGCGACATCTACACGCATAACGGCAGCTCGACATCAATCGGCCGCGACCACCCCCTCGACACCTTCATCGCCATCCGCATCGAGTACAACAAAGAAGCCAGCGCTGCAGACCTGCCCCGCTACACCGAGTTCCGCGACCGCGCGCCCAGACCCTCCAACGGCGCCGCCACGAACGGGGCACACAGCAAGCCCTCCCCGCTGTCGCCAAACACGCCCGCCACGCCGTCCGTGTCCAGCAAACCCTCGTCGTCCGACGCACCAGCCCTGGGCCCGGCCTCGGCGACCGGCAGCCGCTCCCGCGTCGGCGAGCGCGGCAAGGACGGCACAGTGCGCTTCATGCTATCGGCGACGCGAGCGCACGACGAAAAAGCCGTCGTGGCGCGCTACTTCGCCGAAGAATGGGAAGAATACGAGCAAGTGATCGAGCGACCGGCGCGCCCCACCGCCACCGCATCCGCCGCCTCGGTGCTAGAACCCAGTCGCGGCAAGGACACCGACAGCGAACGGGAGACGCCCACGGGGCCGTCGGGGCCGCCGCCGACGGGGCCGCGGGGAGGACGGGAGAGGGAGCGCGAGCTGGAGCGCGAACGACGGGATCGAGTCAGGGAGCGCGATCGCTATGAGCGCGAGAGGGAGTATGTGGACCTGCATCAGCGGGAGAGGGAGAGGTATCGCGATGATGAGAGGGGGCATCGCGGGTATGAGAGGGAGAGGGAACGAGATCGGACACGGGATCGGCTCAGGGAGGCGGAGAGGGAGAGGGATCGAGAGCGCGAGCGTTTTAGGGAGAGTCAGAGGGGTCATGAACGGGACAGGAAGAGGGATAGTCGGTATTATTAGGGGTGTGGTGGTGAGATAAGCTAGATAGATACCCATGAATGTGAGAACGTCGATGAACTGCTCTCGAGATACTTGAACGTTGGTTCGTTTTCGTGCTTTCAAGATATCAGTCATAGAGGAGCAGATCTATTCACGAGGCTGCGTCGTACGACAAGGGACAGGAATTTCATATCTTGGACTATCTACAATGGACTCGAGACACGCAGCACATCATCCATTCCAGATCCTGACCCCCTACTACCCAGCACCTACGTCTCCGCCTCCCGTCTCAACCGACCCAACGTCCCCTTCCCAGCCCGACTCTCATTCGCCTTCCCCAACTGCCTCGTAATCCAATCCCCAATCTCACTGACCCCCTCCAAATCGACCCCGGTACTCATCCCAAAGCTCTCGAGCATATACACCAAATCCTCCGTCGCCACATTCCCCGTCGCGCCGGGACTATACGGACAACCGCCCAACCCACCGACAGCGGCATCGAACGTCCTCACGCCCGCCTCCAGCCCGATCAGCGTGTTCAGCAGCGCCTGTCCGTACGTGTCGTGGAAATGCAGCGCGAGGTCCTCGTTGCGGATCCCCGCTGACGCAAGCGCCTTGAGGAGTTCGCGCGTGCGCGGCGCCGTGCCCGTGCCCGTCGTGTCCGCGACTGCGATCTCGTCTGCGCCGGCGGAGAGGAGCGACGCTGCCAGGTCGGCGACTACGGTCGGCGAGACGTGGACGCCTTCGAAGGGGCAGCCGAGGGCCACCGAGATATAGGCGCGTACGCGCAGCGAGGCGTCGCGGGCGGATTTTATCAGTGGCGTGAAGCGCTGGAGGGACTCGGCGATGCTGCAATTTGTGTTGCGCTGCGAAAAGGATTCTGTTGCGGCGAGGAAGATGGAGATTTCGTGCTCGGGAGGGTGGACTGAGGAAGTTGTGGTGTCCATTGCGTCGACGCCGGAGGTCGTGGATGGCATTGCATTGGCGTCGTAGGACGAGGTGTTGAGCGCTGGTCCGTTGTCATTGGTCGGTGAAGGCGGCGGTGTCGGATATCCTGAACCTCGCTGTGGTGCGTTGTAGATCTTGTAGAAGTTCTCCAGCCCGCGCATGTTGGGGAGCAGCCATTGGTATGTTATTGGCGCGGGTGATGCCGGTGGTGAGTCTAGTACTGATTCTAGGACTTTATCTGATGCTGCCATCTATGCGCTGTTAGCATGCAGTGTTTGTATATGCTTCGCTTCCACTGCGGAGGAGTAGTCACGGATCGAGCATTACCTGAGGAACCCATTTGGGCGCGACGAAGGAGCCCGCTTCAATTGTCTGTATGCCTGTCTGAGCCAACCGCCGTATCAATTCGAGCTTTGTTTCCACTGGTATAGACTGTTTCTCGTTCTGTAATCCATCTCTTGGTCCTACTTCTATCACTCGGACATGGTCGGCTGGCCGCTTTGTGGTTTGAGAGAGACACCGTCGGCTCAGCGATCGAGCGGTTTGTCTGGTGAAGAGGCGTTGATTGAGTACGGCGCTCATGACTGAGGTGCGTTGTATTGCAGTGACTGTTCGTCGAGCAAGTGACAATGATTCAAGGTGTTGGTCGGCTAGTGCTGGCTTAAGTATCACCCCACACACCAGAGCCGTTGCCGAATGCGGAGGAGTGTGGGGTAGGGTCCGCGATCCCGGAGATGTTCATCCAGAAGACCGACGCGCTTCAATGCAAAGGGGCACTTGGGTGGAAGAGAAGAGATCATGACATTCGTAATCCCTTGTCCAAGCGTGTACAGTATATGCAAATAAGGTCATCATGTACACATACCATCCATCATGGCTCATATCACACGACTGTCCAGCACGTTAAACAACAATATACTCCCCATCAACACGATTCATAGCCCTTCTCCAACGAAACGCTTGTCCCCACCTCTTACCCACCTGACCACCACTACTATCCCTGCGCCGCCTAATGACCTCTTCTTCAACACCGATACAGCCCTCGCGTTGCCCAGGTCCAGTCTCAGCCCAGACCTTTTCAAGAACCTCGAGGACCGACAGATTGTTGAAAAAGCCGCTCTCGCGCTGGATCTCGACACATCTCTGACGCACAGTCGCGCGATGAATGGGGTTGACGCACTCGGTACCGATGATGAATAGTGGCCAGAGGAGGAACTTGTTGACGCATGACGTGATGCTGAGAGAGGTGATGTGGAAGAAGGCGCCTGAGACCAGGGATTGGAAGTTAGTTGCGCTAGAGGGCAGGGCGGGGTGTGCGAGACGCTCGGTGTAGAGTAGTGCAGAGGACCGGAAGCATTCGTTAATGTGTACGAGGTCGCGTTGGCCGGGTGCGGTCGAAGGATTTGGTGAAATGGGCGAAGAAGGTAAGGAGTCCATTGACCATGCTTGCAAACGAGTGCGGATGTCGTTCCATTCGTGCCAGAACTCGCGGCGGCTATCAGGTGGAATGAATGTGGATTCGGTTGATGAGGAGGGGTTGAATATATCTTCTTCTTGTTCTTGATCTTCTTCGTCGATGACAAAGGTGCCCCAGCCATTGCCGTCGAGACGGTAATAGTCGGCTGGGCTCGAAGCGGTAGGTTTGGTGAAGCGTCGAGGGGGCTGAGGATATAGTTGGCTGACTTTGGCGTCGAGTCGTACAGGTCGGTCCTGAGCGAGGAGGTTGAGACGTCCCAAGCGGGCAATGAGTTTGAAGAGACGACCGTCGCAACCGGAGAATTGCTCCAATGCGCCGAGATCTGACGAAAAGTTGTACATGTCGAGATTGTCGGCTCTGATTTGAGCCTCGCGATCGTTGACTGTCGAAGTCATGACATCAAACCACGTGAAGAACATCTGGACCCATCCGAGAAATCCAGACTGTGCACCTGATCCTCGAAGGGACAACAACTTTTGAACGCCAGTCAGTTGGACGTTGAATTTTGAGAACCCAGAATCGCAGACGTGGAAAAGACAAAGGATAAGCAGAGTGGCCAGCACAGAGTCGTCTTGAGCAATGCTTGGATGGATGAGTTGTTTGTTGAGACTCTCGATAGACAGGCGCTTGAAAAACTGCTCTTCGGGAGTAGGTGGAGGTATCGAGGCGCGGGCGATCTTTCTCGGCTCGTCATCTTGCAGCTCTTCAACAATGAAACCTGACTGCTGGATATGGTTCCGCATGCGAATATTGTTGGTCGCCAGTGCTGCGATGGCGTATTGCAGTGCCTCATTCTGGCTTGCAAGCTGGAGAATGTGAGCGCGGTATGGATTGGTATCACCGTCAAAAGCGACCAAGACGGAGCAGATGTGCTTGTCGTAAAAGTCGAACAGAGTCTGCATGCGAGGCGGTAAGTGGTAGAACTGTCCGCTGAATAAAGGTCGCGGTATGGTCAAGGCAAGGTCGGAGCTCAAGGCGGGATCAACGCTGGTGGTTTGATCCAGTAAAGTGCCGTCAATGTTAGGATCGTAGCCGGTATAAGTATCATCTTGGCTGGTGGTGTTGTACTGAGCAATTTGCGGGTAGTACGCGACCTCGTTTGAAGGCATCATAGTGGGCAGATCATCTTGGTCGGCTTCCAGATCTGTGCCGTTATATGCAACATCTCCTTGCTGTGTATCTGCAATTGTGCTCGGTGTTGGGAAAGGTTGGGAGGTCTGATCATATGTAGCATACGATCCGGCGGCTGAATAGCTAGCAGGACCCCGTGCGTAGTTGTGAGATTGAAGATAGCTTGCGTCGCGGTATGTGTTGGCTGAAGCCGCTGAGCCAGGTTGAGAAGGAGGAATAACAGAAGGGTCGAAGTGGGACTGCAGTGGGATAGACTGAGCTTGATACTGATGCGGATATTGAGGACTGGGTGGTGGTTGCTCTTGAGCAGGAGTGTGTATGGCGTTCCATTGCTGGACAGTAGGAAGTGGTATAGAACGACCACCTGAGTTGATGCCGTCCTCGGCCTTGATAGTTCTCAGGTCTAACGATTGGGTCCCCGAAGGTTGAAAGGTAAAGGTCTGGCTGGCTCCGGATACTGCGTTCCATTCGGGTTGAGCGATGGTCCTTCTCGGAGGACTCTTCTTCTGCTTCGTGTCCTTCTTTGGAGTCGGTTGCGCTTGGATCAATTGCTTTGCTACTGGAAGAGATTGACCGCGCAACTTGCCGCGACTTGCGACACCGACACCCCATGTCAAGGTGGTTTTGTATCCCGAGCACTCATTTCCAATCTCCAGACATGGTCCGCAATATGGCCTCTTCCTATCGCATTGCGCGTGTCTCTTCTGGCATGTAAAGCAGTCGTCGGTAGCTCCGGTAGTAGCAGTACGTCGTCTCCGCTTGCGTGATGGTTCTTGTGTATTCGATTCCGGTGGATTATTGGCGCTGATATCTACCGTAGTCATAGTCACACGTCAGGTGCTGATGTTGTCTGGGCAGGTACAGTACAAACAGTCGGTAGGTAGACAAATGTCGACTTGTATGGTGCATGTAGTGTTTCAAAAGAATACTGAGACGAGACGAGACGGATCGGCCTGGACTGGATGGGGAGTCGAGGAAACGGAACGGGCTTAGGACTGGTGGTTGTGGGGCTCTTTGGGGAAGGGACGACCGGACCCCGTAGTCTAGAGCCATCGCGGTTAGAGCTTATGCACAGTTCTACTCTAGCGCGGTTCGGCGTGGATATACCGGATTTAATTGGTCATGGAATCTTCATCGGATAAGGTTATCAGGGTCGGACTGCCGAGGTCGTATAAATTGATAAAGAGCCACATGCGATGCGACAGGTGTGCTACGGCTTTCTGATGTGACATTAGGACATTTCCAGATAGACAATGATAATGACCTCGACGCGATGTAACCTAGCGCGAGAGTCTGCAGGCGACCTATAACTTGTAGAAGCTGATATCACGTCGCGCCAATGTCATCGACTAACAAGCCTCGAGGAGTAAATCACACGGGCTCTCACAAAGGACGTGCTTCAGGTTGACAAGTCAGGGTGCATCCAGTCAGGGGTCAATTGCAAGCAATGCAAGAAGCTTGATCGAACTTCGGGTTGATGTTTGACCTCTGATACCTATAGATAATACTCAAGCGTGGTAGAAACGCATAAACGAAGGATGGCATGCTTCATCGTTCCATCCTTCGGCAGAAGAGTTACTGTAGTTAATGTATCATTCGGACGTAAGTTAAGCGATAGGCACGGCATCCTGCATGGTGAAGCGAAGAGTGCATGGTCCGTCCTTTGACGAAGATAACTTACCGAGCCGTGGAACATGAAGGTTTTGCTGTCGTTAGGGCAAGGGCTGGAGATCGCCGACGAGGCACGGGATACCGGGAGGCAAGCCGTTGGCCTACTGTGTTAATGCATGAACGAGCATTGCTTTTTACTTATGATTCCTCAAAGCGGTGCCTGGTGCGACACCACCTCCAAAATGACATTCTACGGTGTAGGTGTATTTCGATCATGTGGTGTGGTTAAGAGGATGATCGGGAACCAGTCTTCCGGGTTTTAGATAGGTATCATATCTATCCATCTATGAACAAACGCAGTCCCGTGCCTATCCGACACCACTATACCCAACACCGCTTCTAGTCCAACTTACATCTCCAATTCCCCCTCTCGCCCTCAATAATCTCCATCAACGTATCATGCGCCTCAGCCAACACCGCCAGCAACCAAAACACAATCGGCCAACTCTTGAACCACTCACCCCATCCAATAGCCGCATGGATCAACAAAACCACCGCCCTGATGCCCCTAGTCCTGACCCCCATGACCGGCTTCCTGCCTCGACTGTACGTGCTATCGACAAACTCAAAAGGCAGCTTCGCGCCCAGGTCCATGGCAGCCTTGACACCGCTACTGAAGCCATCCTCGTGGAACCCGTATTTCGTCCACGCCCCGACGTAGCTGATGCCGTGCGTGCCCTGGATCTCGTGCATGCGCTCCTGCGCCGCCACCGCCTCGACCGTGTACAGCGGATGCGTGTAGACGAATTTACCCTGCGTCTTGGACGGCGCCGGAGGATGCTCCGGGTTCATTGTCACCAGCACGGGCCCGTACACGTGTTCCGGGATGTGCTGGAGGTCGTTCATCCAGTAGGTCAGGGACACGCCGGCTGGGTGCGTCTCCTGCGATGGATGGGATGAGATCAGGTAGTTCCATGCTGTCCAGACGGCGCGGCGTTTGGGCATGAAGGTCAGGTCCGAGTGCAGGTAGCACGTGTTTTCTGTCGTGGTGAACGACGAGAGGATTTCTTCTTCCAGTGGGGTTTGCGATTGTGAGGGCTTGAGCAGAGGCAAGATTTCATCGCCGTGCGTTGCTACGATGATGTGGTCGAATAGCCAGGCTACGCCGTCTGCAGTCTTGACCTGGTGCTTGCCGCCTGATTTCGAGCGGATGATCTCTGTGACTGTGGAGGATGTGTTGACTTGAATTCTGCCTTTCGCCAAGATAGCGTCAATATATTTCTGCGAGCCGCCTGGGATCGTATACCACGTCGGTCGTGCCGAGATAGTAGACAGCAAATGATGGTTCCACATGAACCTGATGAGGGTGATGGCAGGAAAGTCCAGAGACGCCTTGTCCGGCGATGTACTCCAAACAGCCGCTGTCATGGGAATCAGGTAGTCGTCCTTGAAGGCTTGCGAGTAACCTTCCCTTTCCAGGTACTCGCCGATACTCATCTGCTTCTTCGCATCGCTGACTTTGACATCAGCATGTCCGTTCGCAGCGGGAATATCATCGCCCAGCACGTCAAGCGCAAACTGGTTAAATCGCACAATGTCAAAAATCATGCGCCACATGCGCAGACTGTAGATGTTTTCACTCTGAGCAAAGATGCCCTCGGCCTGCCCTGACCATTCGAATTCGCCATGATCTCTCGAGACACCAAAGGTCATTGCTGTCGGTACAAATGGTACATTGACTTCCTTGAGGAATCGAATGAAATTGGCTACATCCCAAGAGTCAGCAAAGTGACCGCCCTCGTCCTCGTAGTATCAGACTTACGGTAAGTAGCGCTGTTCATGACGATAAATCCAGTATCGACCTTGGTCTCCTTCCCATTGTGGGTCCAGGTCTGAGTGTTGGTATGACCACCGAGCTTCTCGTTTCTTTCGAATATGTGCACATCATAGTCGGTAGACTGTAAAGCCCAAGCAGCGCCGAGTCCTGCACACCCACTGCCAACGATCGCGATTTGCTTGCGTTCAGGCATATTGCTTGTAACAATTTATATTATGGTTTGCGAGTCGCTCGGGGGCGGAGCAGGTTTCCGCCGTTGCGCACTTGTTTGTTCCTGTGCGGTTTTGCTGGATGTCACCGCGCTGTCATCGGGAGAATATCGATATCAAGGAGTGTGATCTGCCCGAGTCTACCGTAACTGCTCTAAAGCAACACAACAATAACGCTGGTCGCGAACGTGGCGGGCGTGGGTTGAGGCAAAGCGCATCAATGCTCCGGAGCAAGAATCCGGGGAATGATGACGCCGCGAAACCTTCGAACAAGGAACACACCGATCTACTTGTACTCCTAGTAGCATACCGCTCTCAATATTCGTGGGATTGTATTCATGTAATAGGTACCGAGCGCAGAGATCACACTTCGCGTTCAGGCCAACCGAGTACATGTAGTGGAGTCGTTCATCACATTCTGGCTATCAAGATTCGCATATCAAAGCAAGCCTGGAGTCTGGCCATACCCCTATTTTATATATCTTCCAGCACGCGACAGCAGTAACGTAGACATCCTGGCCCAGGCCATGTCATCAAACCATCCTTACCCTCGCTGAAACCAAGGGATTGTACAAGAAAGAAACAGTTGGTGTTCATAAATGCTACGACGACTCTTCGTCCTCGTCGTCATGGTATTCTTCGTACTCATCGTCTTCCGCGCTCTCGATCTCCGCCATGGCAGCTTCGTACGTCGGGATCGGGGGATCGCCCTCGAGTAGCGGTCTCGTATCCGACGAGGTACTCGCGCGAGGGGTCGTTGAGTCCTCCTCTGGGCTTTCGTAGTCCGGCGGAGGGTGATCCCCAATATCAATGTGAAGGCCCGGATGTGGTGATTGTATCTGCTGCTGCGATTGCGAGGCCGGTGTACTAGAATTTCCTTCACCAGCATCTTCGTCTCGTGATGATATCAAACTAAGCTGCGCGAGCGAGATCTCTGTCGGCGATCGTTGTGGTCCAGCACTACTAGGCCCACGACCGAGACGGACCTGCGCGCTGTGGCTTCGACCATGGTGACCGAGAAAGCCTTGGCCTTCGCGTACGCCTGCCTGGCCACCTTCGAGGAGGATACTGCCTTGCTCGCTGCCGTATGGAGGCGGTGGTGCAAGACTACCGGTCATCGGCGCAAGTCCCCACTTCTTGACGTTCGCTTCAATGAAGACGAAGCCCATCTGACCAAAATTGACTTGGACGTTGCAAGGTCCATTCGCGCCGACTGTTGGGAAGAAGTTCTGACTCTTGAGACCGTGTGCGATATCTTCCAGCTTCTTTCCATTGCGTGTGAAGAAGACCGTGCCGGTCCTTGGTCTGTAGCCTACACCTACAACATCTCCTTGCTCATATACGGGCGCATATTGCGTCCCTTTAAACGGCTGGTTGTATCTTCGCTCTCCGGTAGACGTGTACGCGATCGAGAATTTGTGCAATCCTTTATACAGTCAGCTTTGTTTCTTGATCATCGAAAGTTCCCTTACCTGGTAACCTGAACAACGGATACGGCTTGGTCGTCATACCAATGCTGATCAACGTCGACTCTGGCTTGTCGTAGATCTTGGCTTCCCAGTAATATACCTCGTTCTGTTTCGGTACTGGCAGGTTGCTCTGAACACTGCACTCCGAGTCAAAGAACTCAATTTCCGTCCTTTGCTCGACAAAGCAGTTGGCGATTTCCAACTCTGGCTCAAATTCCCAAGCAGAAACACCCTTTTCCTGAATGGCCAAGAATTGTGAAAGTGAGATGTCTGTCGGCATCGACTCTGGTGGATTTGCTTGCACGAAAGCTATGCGAACGTCATGTCAGTCCATCTTCCTAATTTGCTCTCGTGTTTGCATTCTTACCTTTGGCTCTAAGATATGTCGCCCTCTGCAGATCATCCATCTCCTCTAACGCTTCCTCTTCTTCGCGCAGGAACGCCTGCTCATCGTCATATTCACCCGGCCGCCCTATCCGGTCCAGAAAGATTTGACCACGACTCGTGTAGCGGAAGAAATAGATGATGGCGATGATGAGACCCACCACTGCCGCCGAGCCAAATGCAGATACCATGCCAATGAGAATGCCTTTGCCCGTCGAACTCATCCCTTGTGCTTGTATCTGTGTACTGTCCTGCCATGACCATTCGGGATTATCGCTATGCGCTCCTAATCCCTTCCAGTCCATATGTTCTTGTGCTGACGTCCATGCCGGCGTCTGTGTTGGTATGTATGATGTTGCGAGAGTTTGCGGTGGTATCGACTCCAATGGCACCACCGCGGCCATGATCGGAATGTTGGATATGCTTATCGGGCGTCAGCCAGCAATTCGTCGCTTTGTGGGCGATGTGAATCTGTGAATTTCTCGTTCAATTCACAGGTTGTAGTCGCAAGACCGTTTCGTTGTCGTCGATGGTATAGGATAGATGACGTTGACCCGTTTGCGGAGCGGCTGGTTCGTTTGTGTCGTGTGTGATGAACGATCGAGCTGCAAAGGGGATTTGGTAGGTAGAAGTCACAGCCGATGATGTCGATGGATTTAGTGTCGATGGATTTAGTGCCGATCGAGTCCTTAACACCCGAAAGTTGATCGTAGAAGTTGATAGTTGCACGACGCCAGAAGGTAAAGAGAATGAAGATGGAGTGTTCGAGGGTCAATCGGCGGAAACGGCCAAGTCTGGTTCTGTAACGGCAGATCCGATCCGATGTACTGTTCCGTAATTACTAGGCGAGGAGGTGAAGGAGGCGGGCAGTCTGGCCTTGCCCGTGACTTTGACTTTCTGACATGGACAACTGCGGAGAGGACATGGCACTTGCCGATCCGGCACGTGTCGGATACGGTAATCTCGCCGAACAGATACATGTACTGTACAACTTATGACAACAAGCCTTGAGAGGTTATTCCAATGGTCACAAGCTTGAATGACTGGGAATTGGAGAAACTCGACTTCCATGATAATGATGCAGTGGATAGGACCGGAATCGTGAACGTGAACACATAGCCAAGCGGTGATGCAGATGGTAGAACCGGATCTAACCACCCTCGATATCTACCACGACCTTGATGTTGTTCCTTTTACCACACGGACAATATTCAGTGGTATCTATGTTTCAGCCAAGGCAGTCAAGACGCCCGACCAGCCTCCGGATTTATGACCTTGAAACGCTTGGGTCATATCTACATTCTCCTCCTGAGTATTCTTGGTACCTCGAGTCCACCATTGTCCTTGACCATCGTACCTCCCACCAAACGCGAGGACAATCCCCATCTACTACTTGGCCTCTACGACCCTAATCATTCATCCATTCTCGCACATCGAAGTGCGCTGCCTGGCTAATCCGGCACAGATGCTACGCTGAAACCGCTCACAAAATCGCTGAAAAGAGATGCTACATACGTATGTCAGGATATCTATCTACTAAGGCCCAAAAGAAACAAGAAACGCTCAAATTCAAAAATGCACAACCAAGATCCTCCCAGTCAAGAAGAGATCAAGCACCAGTGTAGACGCCATGCAGCACCATCTGCTGCTGCTCCGACAGCCGCGCCATGCACTGATCGAAATCGCCGCCGAGCATGCTGCGGTACTTCTCCATGACTTCGCGGAAGCCATTCGGTACCGCGAGGCCATTAATTTTCGACTGTGCGATTTCGGCAAAGTAGCCGGGTAGGCACTGCGCCAGGCCGTTGGGGTTGATGGCGACCATATTGGTGAAGCCTTGCAGGGCGTGTTGTTTCTCCTCCGTCGCCGATACTTGGTGCATGTAGAAGAGCCATTTCTGTGCTAGAACCTCGAGTGACGAGGCGATTGCTTCTGCGTTGCCCATACCCATGCGTCCTATCGCGATGGCTGCGTTCTGGTTCAACGAGTCTTGCAGTGTGTCGTCGAAGAGGATGGTGCCGGTCTTCTGGAACAGAACGTTGATGACTGACTTGATGGTTTCAGGTTCGCGCATAGCAACCTCACCAAGCGCCCAGCATGCGTTGTTGAGGACTCTCTCGGTCACTTCTCTGTCCTCGGCCAATCGAGCAAGGTCGAGCTGGTCTGCAAGAATCTGCAGGATCTCGCTCAGGACCGGTTTGAGCTGATCCATAACGTGGATCGCAGCGTCACCCAAAAGCGCGTAGGCAGATTGTCGTACGTCGTTGTTGCTATCACGCATAGCATATGCAAGCAACTCGAAGAGACTTGGCTGTGACTTGCCAATAAGCTGTGAGCTGACACGCGCATTGAGTGATTGAATAACGCAACTGGATAGATCCAGCGCTGTGATCAACAGATCCTTGTTCTGAGGAGGCTCATCTTCGTCCTGGCTCCATTCCATGTTGTCCGTGATGATTTTGATCGAGCGGGCAAAGACTGGCTCGGCGTACGGCGTGAATGCTTCCTTCATCGACTGGGCAATGTATGACATGCACTCGTTCAATGAGATCATTTCCCAGGCGCCATCCTTCACCACGTTCCACCTTCCGATAATCGAAGGCATAAGAACACCAGCGATCTCCGGCTTTGCCATCTCTTCACCAATGCTCTCGGCAAATGTCTGAACGCAATCGTACAGTGACGGTATGTTTTTGTCCTTGTACGTTTGAAAGCATCTGGCAAAGGTCTGAGCGATGATGGAAGCGTAGGGTACGAGTCGTTCCTTGACGGCGTCTTCTAATGATGCGAAGGCAGATACGGCTGCTCTCTGCACGCCCTTGTTCTTGTCAAGCATGCGCTGCAGAAGAGCACTCATGATCGGCTCCATGTACTGCTTCCATCCGGCGTCGTCAAGTTGAGTTGCCCACGGGCAATATCGGCCCAACGTCCAGCATGTGATCTGTCGAACCACATTCACAGGATCGCTTAGGAGCGAGAGCAAGTAAGGTGTGAGCTCGGGGAGATGTGGCTGAACCGATTCCATACAGCCCTCGGAAATAGCGCCCAAAGCCAGTACTGACGCTTCGCGTCTCGGCCATTGCTGATGCCTCAGATTGTCCATGAGATAAGGAAGCGTGTATTGGAAGACGTCCTGATGGAAGCGGGTCGAGAACGTGTCGAGAGATGAGGCGGCGCATTTGCGAACGTTCCAGTCCTCCTCAGGGTCACCGTATCCGTCGTCGTCGTCAATCTCACCGTCACTGTCATCATCACTGTCCGCGATCTGATAGCCATTCGGAAGGCCGCCATTTTGACCACTGCCTCCAATTGCATCTTTGGAGGTTGCAAACTGAGGCGCAATATCTTGCTCGCGATCTTCCTGCTCTGCGTCTTCCTGTGCCTGACTCTCTATTCGACCCTGGTCTTCCTTGGTCCATATCATACATTCCAGAAGAGCCGGGATGATCTTTCCAAGATGTTGCTTAAACGAGTCCTGGAGTTCCTCCTTCTCGTTGTTCTCGAAAAAGAATTCTGCAGCGTCAAGGGCCAGATCCGAGCTCGGATCGTCTGTCATTTGAGTGATGATGTAGTCGATGATGCCAGGCATGTGTGGGATCATGACGGCGGGAAAGCTCACAGTAATGCATGTGAATAATCGGCAAGCGTAACGTCGCACTTCCTTGTCGTTGTCGTTTGCGCGCTCAAAGAGGTTGTGAAGAATGTTTTCCAGGTTCGTCTTGATCGCATCCGGTACCCCTGAGGCGGTGAATGCACAGAGCGTCAATAGAGCCTTTGCGCGCACCTTCGAGTTTGAGCTGCTTGTGAAGTTTATCAGTTCCGGAACGATGGTGTCAAGAGGCTTCTGTCCGCCGTAACTCTTGTTGAGCGCCTTGCGGTTGTCCTCGCAAATCTTTTGGAGTGCACCCATTGCACCATCTTGCGTCTCTGCCGAGACTGAGCCATCGGAATTGCCAATCATGGCTATCAGCTCCGAAAAGACCTGAGGCCAGGCCATGATTCCTCCTTGTTTTACGATCTCCGTAACAACGTTCCCGGCAAGATTCCTAATCTGTGCATTGTGATCTCGGAGTCCATCCAAAATATGTGCTCTGATGTACGATCTTGTGTCCTCCGGTATGGTCTTGTACGTCGCTCTGACATTGTTCTTGAGCATAATAATACCCGCACTCTGCGCATATTGGTAGTCGTTGACGTCCATTCCAGATATCGGCTGCGTGTGGACGCAAAGATAGGTAAGGTATTTGTTCATGTCGGTACTCGACTTTGCTTGTTTGAGCGCCTGTGCCATTGTCAGCGCCATAATTGTGCTAGATACTTCCAAATTCACGTACAACTTCGGCATTCTTCTGCGCAGCTTTGTCACGAGCGTTCAGCGAGTCTCTCAACAGCGTAGCCAGCTGGCCCAGCTGCTGGGAGTTGGGCTCCCACGACATTGCGTGCTTCGAGAGAACCTTCCACTGCGAGAGTCGCGTTTGTCCGTGTGTATGGCAGAAGAGTCTCAAGTAGGCGGGCTGAGATCGTGCCTAGTATTGTTGTCGAAATCGTCCGAAATAATCAACGGCCAGGCAGGAGCTTTGAGATGTTGCGAGATGGTAAATCCGGTGTAGCATACAACGACTTTTGCAGGTTCGACCCAACTTTTTGGAGGAGACGGCCAAGAGCAGCCAATTTTAAAGTGTCAAGGAAAGTACCATGGTGTATAGAAAGTTGAGTCAATTATTGTTCAAGAACCTGAAGCTGGGAACTTTTTCCCTACGTCAAGCTTGCAAAGCGGGCCAAAGTCCATTGCGAGGGGAGACCTGCTCCGCCAAAAGTAAAGGAACCTCGGCGTTAACAATACGGTGTTAACAACAGGGCAATACAGTCAGTTATTGTTTTATTGCTACGCATTGGTGAACAATAGTCGTTGGTCTTTTTTGCTCAGGCTGTGCAAATTTTATGTACAATAAATGTGCCTGCCGCACACGCAACCCCTCGGTCTTGACCCAGACCTCTCGTATCACAAAGCCGCACAGAGCGACAACAACAAGAACGCCCAGACCAGCTCTACCCAAGCGGCCGCTGCATTTTGACAACAACAAGCATATCCAGAAGACGACCATAGGAGTCGATTCCGCTGTGAGCTCTAAAGCCCCTCCTCCATGGTAACATTTCTCCACCACGGCTGCGCTTGTCGGTTCAAAAGCCCTGCAACATCGCCTACCTGACGGCGTTCGCTGATCTCGCGATATGATACATCTTTTAGTTTCTTCGCCTTGGCTTTGTGCGCCAGTGTCAAGCTCTCTATCGATTGCTGCCGCTTCCTCTGTGCTGATGCTGATGCTGTTGTTGCCGACTGTGTCATTGGCGTTGTGGTACCACCGCTACCCGTCAATCCCTGGGACCACTCGTCCCTCATGACTGGTCGTTGTCATTGCAACGGTTCTGAGGAGGAAGAGAGGCGATTCAAGTGGAGATAGACATCTGTGCCGTATCTGTCGCGTGTCAGCTAGCTGGTCTGCGATATGTATCCGACCGATCGAACTTACCCTTCCATACTGATGAGCTTCAAGTCACCACCAAAGTATCTCGCGTACAGTCTCGAGATGGGCAATCCATATCCGAAACCTGCCATTGGCGCCTTGAAGTCGCTCTTGTTGAAGTCGGGATCGATGCTGGGCGTCTGGTCCACGGTAGTATACATATAAGTCCAGACAAGGGGCATTGTGCTGCGAGGGATCCCGCCTCCTTCATCTGAGACCTTGATGGTGATGTCTTCTTTGCCTTCTGCGACGATGACCTTTGTAACGGGGAATTCCTCCTTGTCTGCTCCATGTGTTTCAACAACGGCACGCAGCGAGTTCTTGAGGGTCTCAAACAACATATGCGACAAATGTCCCGGAACATACATAAAGTTGAGATCTGGGTTGCAGACCAGCTGAATCTTTGGAGCGTCGAAAAGTCCGTAGTGGTCCTCGCAGACAAATCGTGCATTCTCGATAGCTTCCTGCGCAAGGTCTCTGACATTCGTTTTTGTACAAATGATGCCCACATAAGTCGGATCGGATTGTGCCCGCTGGTCTGTAAGAGCAATGTGTTGTCCTATCAACATGCGTATTCCTATTCGAGACATGTAGAAGCGATCCAAGAAGCCCTGAATGTTACTGTCGATTTGCATTCGTTGTCGCTTGCGCTTATACTCGAGTATACCTTGGGCAATGGTTGTTACTACACCGTCGTGTCGCCTCTTGATCTTGTCCAGAGTACCCGAAAACTTGTTGTTGTAGTCATTCAGCTCTGGTGGCCAGTCATTGGTGTCATCGGTCGCACTGTAGTATCGTCTGGCAGCTGCAGACTTGGTTGCTGCATCACTGCCTTCGCTGGCTTTCGGTTGTGACCTGTATTGACCTTTGGCGATGCTAGGATTCTGTTGCGTCTGCGCTAATATCTTTGAACCGTTGCCATTGGCTGCCTTCATCGGCTTCAACAGACGCTCCCGTACTTCGGTTGTGAGAGAGGGCTTCGGTAATGTAGTGATTTCCTGCGAGTCGGGTCAGTCCATGCCTACCAGATTGTCCATGATCCTGTCCTACCTCGAACGATTGAGCATACCAGTCGCTGACTTTCTTGATGGAGGGCATCTCGTTAAGTCCATCTGGAAGATCTCCAAGCTCTTGAATTCGATGCGCGAGACGAATGGGCAACTCCTCGGACAAGAACTGTGAGGCGCGGAATAGCGTCCCTGCTTCGTATCAGAACCGAGTCACACGTGCTCAGAGTGCATGTACTGACCGACAGAAGGCTTCTCGCCAAACTGTACCATCTGCCTCAAACTCACTCCGGTAGCCGGGAAGTTCGCATAATGGCGGATCGTGTCCATGAGCCGGTCAGTCCGTTTCCAAGACATACTGGCGACAGTGTGGGCAAGGCCTTTCGGCCTTGATCAAGTTATGAGAGAGACAATGCTGGAACAAGATGTTATGGCATAAAAATGAGAGAGGAATCAGTAGAAGCGAAGGATTCGAGTCATAATCGAGCGTGGCACGCACACATGCATCGGTCAAAGACTAGAATACCGCGGGCACCATCGGTCGGTAGCCGTTGATTCCAGTCATCTATGCGGGTAGATGGAGACTCGAGACTGGAGCTGCCAATTCCCCGCGTTACCGCGCTCGGACTAGAAGGTGCCTCCAGCCGAGGCTCCGCCCTCGCAGAATTTGGAGGCCGGCTTGGAAGCACGCGAGCAGTTCTTTGGTGTCTCTCCAGAAATTAAAACAGGTGATGTCGGCCTCCTCAGTAGCATTGCAGGGTCTAGGAACACACGTACTTGATCGTGTGGTTTTGCTTGAAACCATGAGGCCGTAGACCGCTGGCAGATCTATTCGGTTATATAATACCTTCTATTTTTACAGACAGCCCGTCGTCAAGTGACAGGCTTGAGAGGAGAATACAGATGAGGCTATCCCAACAACAACGCCTTGCAATATACTCAAGATGCGTCGATGTCTGTTGTGCGTGCCTTCAAACAACTGCTACGCCGGCCAATAACTATACAGCGTCTACTCGTTCTTGACAACGCCAACCTTGGCAGCCTGCGAGGAACGATCAGTACGGGTGCCCAGGATCTGTGAGGGCCGGCTCGGAGTGGTACATACCCTCAATATTCTGCCATTGAGCATGAAGCCCTTCTGCTGGGTGTGGAAGACAGTGTTGTGCTCCTTGTCCGGTTGAGGTACCATGAAGGTGGCCTCGTGCTTGTTTGGGTCAAACTTGTCGCCGTTCTCACTCGGATCGAACCTCTCCAGACCGTGCTTTTTCAATGTGTTGATAAAGATGGTCTCGGTCATCTTGAGGCCGTCGTGAAGGTTCTTCAACTCCTTGTGCTCGTCGTTGAGCAGTTCCTGAGGTACGGTAGAAAGGGCGCGGTCCAGGTTGTCGACACTGTCGATCAAGTCCTTCGCGAATCGTTGTAGACCAAAGTCGCGTGCAGCCTGGACTTCTCGCTTGGTCTGTTCCTGCAAGTTGCGGTATTCTGCTATCGAACGCTTCCATTTGTCCTGCAATCTCTTTCAGTATTCGATCTTGTGAGCAGCCGCAGGGTTTCGTACGGTCAGTTCAAGCGCTTCCTTCTTCTTGGCCTCTAGCTCTTTTGCGACCGGGTCCTCCTTTGCAGCACCCTCGGCGCTCTCGTCTTTTGCCTCCGACTTTGCCTCAGCCTCCGCGCATGACCTCCTCGATGCACTGAAGTACCTTTGTTGAGCCGGTGTGAACGACGCTGCAGGAAGGAACGATGTCCTCTGCTGTTGGGCGAGTCTGGTCTCGGTGGCAGCGCTGAGAGCGCGCGAAGATTGACGTAAACACCTTTGAAGCATTTTGGACCAGCTGTGATAGTGCGTATGGTCACTTCAAGGATATGGCGTTGGATTGACAGAGAATAATGTATGCACGAAGTAGAGCACGCGATGCGGCGAAGACATTAACTTGAGCTTCGGGCCAAATTTTGGACATGCCGTCACGAATCATTCGGAATCCACGAGCTTCGTTTCCGTGCTTTTGACGGGCGGCCAGTAATCGCCTTCGCTATCAATTCTGGTTATTGCTCGCTCGCGCTGAGCTGATGCTACAGGTATGTGATTCAGTACCTATTATATTGTACTCTAAAGCACAATTTTAGCACGTACGGCCTTAGTGGCTTGAGAACAGTAGGTCCGTACCGGTAATCTATCAACCTACTCACCTCAACTGCTGGCCCTTGTAGACACTCTTTCAAAGGTCGGTCTTACAATTAGAATTCATTCACATCAAGAGATCCGGACGGGTAATCCATCAGCCTATTCACCTTGACTGCTAGAGCCTGTATACCCTTCTTCTGAAAGTCGGTCCTTACAATAGCAGTCCACATACACTACTCCCGACGATGTACGACCAGTAGCGACCCGTTGTGAACGCTCATTTCCCCAACGGCTGTGGCGACCAACATTTCGCCTCTCGGTCTTTCACCTAATCTGTTCGTACTTGCTATGGACAATCACGTAGCAAGATGCGCTCGATACTCACTGCGTTCTTGTTAGTCCCGTCTTGCGTCTATGCGCTCACAGCTGCAGAATGGCGGTCGCAATCCATCTACCAAGTCATGGTCGATCGCTTTGCGAGGACTGATGGCTCTACGAATGCGACATGCGACCTCGGTGATTACTGTGGCGGGACATGGCAGGGTCTGATCAATCACCTGGACTACATCCAAGGGATGGGCTTCACAGCCGTGTGGATATCGCCTGTGGTTGGAAATCTTCCACAAGTGACAGATGACGGCGCAAGCTACCATGGCTATTGGGCACAAGACATCTACAATGTGAACACGAACTTCGGAAACGCGTCTGAGCTCGTCGCACTGTCGACCGAATTGCACGACAGAGGAATGTACCTAATGGTCGATGTTGTCACAAACCATATGGCTTATGCTGGATGCGGCGACTGCGTTGACTACTCGGTGTTTGAACCATTCAACAATCAGTCATACTTTCACCCGTACTGTGCCATCGATTATGACAACGCAACGAGTATACAAGAGGTCGGCTTTCCATTCCAAAGCGAGGCTCATTTACTAACCACACGGCAGTGTTGGGAGGGTGACAACATCGTAGCTCTAGCGGATCTGCGAACAGAAGACTCAAATGTTCTTGAAATATTTCAGGAGTGGGTTGCTGCGCTCGTCAAAAATTACACCAGTACGTCCACAAAACATCACAGCCGCGAACGAAACTCATGTCGCATAGTTGATGGTCTTCGCATCGATAGTGCACAGCAGGTTGACCAGGCTTTCTGGGAACTATTCCTCTCTGCAGCTGATGTCTATGCTGTTGGCGAAGTGTTCAATGGCGACCCCGACTACACGTGTCCTTACCAAGAATATATTCCTGGGCTTCTCAATTACCCTGCGTATGTCAGTGATCAAGACCAGTTGAATGCTACTGACCTCTCAGGTATTACTGGATCACCCAGGCCTTTCAAGCGACGAACGGAAGCATTGACGATCTTGTCAACGGCATCAATGAGATGAAAACGACATGCTCAGACACCACCTTACTCGGCACCTTCCTTGAGAATCACGACAATCCTCGCTTCCCTTCCTACACACCAGACATTAGTCTTGCCAAGAATGCTATTGCGTTCAGTATGCTTGCCGATGGCATTCCAATACTCTACCAAGGTCAAGAGCAGCATCTCTCAGGCTCAAGTGTACCAGATAATCGAGAGACAATCTGGACAACAGAGTACTTGGAAACGTCTACCCTGTATCTGCTTGTGAAGGCTCTCAATGCTGGCCGACTTGAAGCGATCACCATGGACAAGTCATATGTCACCTATCAGTCGACGCCAATTTACTCCGACTCGAACACGATTGCCATGAGGAAGGGCATCATGACGAGTGTCTATTCCAACAAAGGTTCCTCTGCGTGCAACTACAGCATCACCTTGTCATCATCTGGGACTGGTCTCAACGCCGGCGAGCAGGTCATCGATATCCTCACTTGCACATCCTACAAGACTGACTCCCTTGGTAATCTCGTGGTCACGATTTTGACAGGGTTACCTCTTGTATTGCTCCCGAAGGCTAAACTCAGTGGGACTTCACTTTGTGGTATGTAATTCCAGAGTCATTCTGACGTGTCGCTCTAATCCGTCAATAGCAAACGTCGCAGCAACGACGAGCAAGTCTTCTGCAAGCCTGTCTGCCACTATGATAAAGGCAGCGACCTTATCGAAGAAGAAGAAGTCAACAACCACTAAGAAATCAACCTCCATTAGAAAGACGATCTCGACCACGAAGATGACTTCTACCAGAAAGAAAACAAAGACTAAAAAGTCCACCAAGACGTCGACCACGAAGCTGTCTCCCACTTCATCAAGTTGTACATCAGATCAAGACAGCGCCATACTATTCAAAGAGCTTGCCACAGTGAGTTCTGGCCAGACTGTAAAACTTGCCGGTTCAATACCACAATTAGGCTCCTGGAACACCTCGCTCGCTGTGCCGATGTCTGGCAATAACTACACAACGGCAGATCCGATGTGGTTTGTCACCGCATTCGCCGCGGCTGGCACTGTCGTCGAGTACAAATTCATCAAGGAGGCAAGCGACGGAACAGTGACATGGGAGGCTGATCCAAACCATACCTACATTGTACTTTCGAGTGCGACGGCCACCGTGACAAGCACTTGGCAAACGTGAGAGTAGCATGGTACTCAGCGAGGAAACGAGTCATGTCATATCGAGTCTATGTGCGTAACGAGAGCACGAGGTTAATAAGCAGATATTTCACAATTGTATCGCTGCTTGTCACTGTCTGTCTCCGCATTCCATTCTCTAGTTCTCCTTAAGCATTTCTTAAGGATAAAGAACTCGATAAAGGCCTTCTAGAACATAAACCCACCCTTTAGACCCTAGCTAAAGATGCGGTCTCTAGATAGGACGTAGTTAATCGTAGGCTACATCTCCTCGTCTATATATAGAATAGATTAAAGTAGAAGTTAGACTACTAGAAGGAGATAACTTAACACTATTAGCTATAAAGGCGAGATAACCTAATACTATATTACATTAAAATCCTACTTCACTTCGTTCTACGCCCTAGTTAAAGTCTATATTCCTAATAATCTCATCGAGCTCATCTTAGACCTACTCTATCGCTACTAGATGATTATAACATCTTGTTTAAACAGGACAACTAGTGCTTTACGCCTTACGTTCTACTTCTCTTCGTTCTCGTGTCATACTACACCTTATTAAGATCCATGTCCCTAACAATCTCCTCGAGCCAACCTTGGACCTTTTGTTTTTGATGAGTAAGATCTGGTATGCTGGAAACTGGACATGGAGGTATGCAGGAAACTGGACGAGAATTACTTTTCAATCTTGCACAATTCAAATGTATGTGTGGTAAATTATGAAGATTGCTCAATATTGTAGCAAAAATATATACAGTATGTAGTACAAAATAGTATTCCTTCATTAACTCGTCACGAAAAATGAAAATCATTCATCCGTCATCCTATTGCGGTCGAAAACATTTAGCCGACGTTGCACTGAGGAGAAGTTGGGGCCTCAGTGAAGTAGATCTTGTTGTAGGTGTTGTTGCCCGAGTTGGCGACCTCGGCCGGGGGCTCGTTGAGTGGGCCACCAGTCTTGTTGAAGTAGGCGGAGAAGAAGGTCGACGCGTCTGGGCTCAAGGTGCCGGTTGGGCAGCCGAGTGTGGTGTCGGCGAGGAAAGGTGCCAGCTTGGCGGCGGCCCAGGTGATACCCTCCTCAGCGAAGGCCGCATCGCCGGCAAGAGCGAGAGGGGTGATGGAGTTGAATCCCTGCATAACGTCACAGAGGATGGTGTCGGCGTTGAGGTTCGTGGTGCCGAGCTGACCGATCGGCTCGCCGACGACGTTGGCTGGGATGATGGTGGCGATGATGTCGCGGAGGACGTCGATGGCGCCGTATTCGGTGGAGCGGCGGTACCAGTTCTCTGGCCACTTCTCTGGAACGTACTCGTATTCGCCGCTGGCCTCGTCGTACTGGAAACCGACAATGCTAGAGATGGACTCGTAGTTGGCAACACCTCCAGCGCCGTAGGTACCGTTGGAGAAGAAGTTTGGGTAGAAGGCGAAAGCTCCGGTGGAGACGATAGATGGGAATGGGAAGTAGTAGATGTATGGGTTGTAGGTCTGGGAGAACTTGCTGACGGTGGCGTAGTGCTGGCCCATGGTTGGAAGACCAAAGTCCTTGTCGGCGGAGCCTTGGGCGGTCGCAACGAGCTCCTTGACAATACGGGAAGAAACATGGTGGTTGTCACCACATCCGTTGTAGTAGTCCTCACGGGTAGGGGAGATATCAGCCTCAACGGTGGAGTGGCGGTTGAGACCACCAATGCTGCCAGGACCGGAGCCCAAGTAAAATGACTCGGTAGGGATGTCTCCGTTGGCCTCAATGGCGAAGACGGCGAGGATAGTCGAAAGGTCAGCACCCATGTTGAAGCCACGTGCGGTGGCATCAACGACTTGAGCGTAGGTAACGTAACCGTCGCGAGGGAGGTAACCGTAGTTGGCGAGGAGGTTCAGACCTGGACATGGTCCACGAGAGTCGTTTGGACCTGGGGCCTGGAAGGTGTAACCAGGCTCTGGGCGGAGGTTGTCTGGGTCGACGGAAGAGGCAAGGGAAGCAGTAAGACCAGCAGCGTCGTTGAGAGCGGTACCGACAGTACTCAGAAGCTGGCGCTTCTCCGCCTTCTCAGCCACGCGCTTCTCCTTGAGCATCTTTACGATCTCATCCTTGCTGTCGACACCCATGAACTGGGGGAAGGCCAAACCCAAGACGGGCAGCGAAAGAAAGAAGAGAGAAGACTTCATGTTGGATAACCGATTGAAGCAGTCTGTTGGAGGTGGAAGTGATGATGGTTTGGCTTAATAGCGAAAGAGAACTTATCTTATACCTCTGGAGGTGCTATCCCTCGCAGCATGACGAGTCCTAATCTGCACTGGGATTGATCGATGGTGCTTTTCATCGGAGAATGATCGTCAGAGGATCTCAGCTCAGGTAGGAAAAGCTGAGAAATGCAGATTGCTCATTGGCTCTAACATTCAGTCTGATGGGCGATGAATGTCCGAAAGTGTAGCCAGGGAAGTCGGCGTTTCGGTTGGCGTCCCCATTGTACTCCAGCTTGCAAGGCTTGGATGACCAGGTTCACAGAGTGGTGAATGGAGATCTTCAGGAAATAAGACCCACGTACATGTGCTCCACAATGGTCACAGCGCGCTGCGTTCCATACTTGTAACTTAGTCGTCGGCAATGCATGGCTGCAGTGATGCTGGGTTGACACTTTCAAGAAGTAACAGTGCATTACACTTCCGACCACGACCTACTGCATCTTTCTACTGATCGATGTACAATTCCGCGGGGTGTATCGTGCCCAAGAACCTGCCGTGCAAATCTGTGGCGGGTTGTACGTAGGGTCAAACATGAGGGGATGTGTGGTGCTCTGAGTAGGATTTACGGAAGACCTTAGCGGAAATGCCGAGACAAAGACAAGAGACTGCGGTGATCATGTAGAAAGACAAGAAACTGTGGTGATGATCTGAGAAAGGAATGACGCTCATTCGTCGAGCAAATCCAACGAACCACGTAGAAATCGTGGTCAGCCCCATCAAGCACGACTCAAGCGATTGATATGGTGCTCAATGGTCTGTTCATGGTAAAGATTGACCTCTGATGTGGGGCGGAGGGTCGCAGTATGAGCACTGAAGACCAGGAGCGCAAGCGGCTGAACCACTGTTCGTCCAGACGGATGAGATGAAGATGGTCAGTGGTCGGCTGGTAGCTCGTGACCGACGGCGTAGGAGAAATCCCGGGTGAGGTCAGATCATATGCATCGCGATCGCTCAATTCGGTACAAGGGTTGACAGATTGGGCGATTGATCATCGCCTTGTTCCTGACGAAGGAACCAAATCGGTCATGTTCAGGAAGGATCAGAAAAACGAATGCCATTGATGCATGCGCTGGTGGTAAGCTTAAGGTTTGCTCATCCGGTAAGCGGCGGATTCCAAGTAAAACCCGGCTCATTGGGTCGGCTGAAATCCGCCTGAACGCCACCGTGAAAGTGTATCTCTTCTTGCATCATGGCTGAGATCCTTATTGCAACATCATCAATGCAGATTCACTACTTCGAAATGCTCTTCGAATCCATGCTTGCGACGTTTCCAGTACATTTGGCACGGGATGGTTTGCTTTCACCTCCCCGCTACAGGCTCCAAACCACGCTCATCTCAATGGCTCGGGTCCACGATCCCTCAAGCGGGTTGTTCTGTTCCGCCCTGCGAGTGTGCGCGTTGTGGAGTCCGATTTGTTGGAGATCAGTGGATCTCACTATAGGAACACGGAGGTGCACGGTGCAAGGATGTCCTTTTACTGTGCACAAATGCCGCAATGGGATTCTCTCATTCCGCGTTGATCGACAAGCAGAGTTTCTTTTCAAAAATCATTATCACGTCGATCCGCTTCTTGACTCGCCATGTCCGAAATGGCAAACTACTCCAGCATAACCCTAATCGAGGAGCAACGACTCATGGCCATCTACTGGAGCAAGCGAGCAACCTTCCAAACCACTGACGCGCAGCCTCGATCTTAATTGGATGTTTTGTTGGTTCGTCGTAGGAAACCACAACAGTAAGCGAGTCCGACTTTTTACTCTTCCACATACTGGAATTTGTTGCTCTCTTGTTAGCATATTTGCTGAGCAGCAGAAACAGACGTCAGCGAGGGGATGGTGAACAGTACTATGATCTTCTTCGCCTGCAGGTGTCAAACGTCTAAGCGTGTAATTTAGAATGCTGCATTGCATCTCGCATACATGACCTTATGCATGCGTTGTCGCACGAGCACCGGCTATCATTCATCCATACGACCATGTCAGACGACCCTGCACAGTGGAAATCCATCAAAAGCAGCACGTCGCCATAAGACAGCTGACAGATAACGATTGCCTCATAAGGGTGAGGTGTCGAATGTGTCTTCATGACCAGAAGTAGGAAATTAGATTGACATCGGAGCGCTTCAGCTGATCGGAGATGTAGCGGAGCATACCATCTGCCACGAAGATGAGTTTCCCGGTTATCACGACCAGGTGCACAGGACGACAAGGTCACCAAAGACTGTATAAGGCACTCGGCAAAGCGCACTGAGGCATCAGTGAAGTGGGACTCTTCTTCGATTATCCCGTTAGACCACGGCCGATCAGTCCGCAGCAACGATGATGATCCGTACGTTCCGCACCTTGTAACAGACTGTGCACTCAAGTCTGTTGTCGGCGAAATTCCCGTAAGAAGGAGGATGCAAACAACACACTCTCGACTTCTGCCAATACCGTCTCTCCCACCATGCCACACTCCTGGCCACGTCCTTGACGTTTGCTTCCATCGCTTGTAAGAAATAGCCACCACTACTATGAAGGCTGCCCCGCCTGTAATCAAATGTCACTCATGACCCAACGGATGGTGCTCGCTCGTCAATTACCGGGGTCTCTATCAGACGGTACTTTCGACATTTCAGAAGAACACCCTTGTACTAGAATCGAGCCTTATGCGAGATGCGCATAAGAACTCAACCACACAATAAAGAGTATACTATAGTAACGTAAGTGTAGATTCGCCATCGGAAGGTGGCCTCCATATTACGGCAAATCCATTGTTGGTGAGCATACGGATAACATACTGAAGGTATCAGTGATGCAGAAGTGTCAGTGAGACAGCACGGGCAGGTTCCGGGGTATACGTATGTGCTGTCTCACTGACTCCTCTGCAACACTGGTACCCTCAGTACGTTTCTGATAGCACAGCGTTTCTTGACATCATACAGGCTGACCAAGACACGAACGAGTCGAATCAAACACCTGCAGCACGTGATCTGGGGTCAATCCGGGGACGGATGCACCCATCTCGCCAAGACTTCCAGCCCGTGACGATACCTCGGCTCAATGGCAGCTCGATTCCCCAATAAGGACCGAGGGACATCACAAGCCCATGCACATTATTCGACCCATGCCGATGATGCAAATTGTCAATTGATTCTGCAGACTTTCTTCCTGTGCACTTTGTTTCGTCTATTACCCGGCGCTGGGATGTTCAAGCGTGCCATCTCTACTCCTTTCCTTCGTCAGCGATTGACAGCCTCCTCAGCATCTGCGCGCGTAGGTCACTGGATCATAAGCTGAAGAACACTCTGCTTACAAGCTACAGATCTTGACCATGTCGACACGAAAGAACTCAGCTCTGCCAGCAGGTATGTGCTGCGAAATACTTGAGCAACAACCCGGCTGATGCTTTACAGGCTACAAGGAGGACAAATCCAAGGGAATGATGCTCCGTTTCGAGGAATCCTTGCCCAAACTGCCCGTTCCAACTCTGGAAGAGACTGCAAAGCGCTACCTCAAGTCTGTTCACCCTCTATTGACGAAAGAGGAGTACAGCCACACTCAGAAAGCCGTCGAATCTTTCATCGCTCCTGGCAGTCTCGGTCAGAAGCTACAAGAGCGTTTGGTATCAAGACAGCAAGACCCAAGCATGAACAACTGGATCTACGAGTGGTGGAACAATGCAGCCTACCTCGCCTACCGTGATCCTGTTGTCCCATATGTCAGCTACTTCTACAGCCACCGCGATGACCGAAAGAGGAGGAACCCAGCCACACGTGCCGCTGCTATTACTACCTCTGTCCTCGAGTTCAAGAAGCAGGTGGACAGCGGAAGCCTTGAGCCAGAATACATGAAGAAACTTCCAATCGCCATGAGCAGCTACGTGTGGATGTTCAACGCATGCCGTGTACCCGCAAAGCCAGCCGACTACCCTGTCAAGTACCCAGCAGAGGAGAACAAGCACTTTGTTGTCGTCCGCAAGAACCAGTTTTTCAAGGTCATGCATGAGGTCGCCGGCAAGCAGCTCAACACGAAAGAGTTGGAGCAGCAGTTCAACAGGATATACCAGAACGCCGAAAAGTCTCCACCAGTCGGTATCATGACTTCTGAGAACAGAGACACATGGACCGAGATGCGCGAAGCTCTCATTGCCGCCAACCCAGGCAACAAGACCGCTTTGCAAGCAATCGAGTCTGCATCATTTGTCGTCTGCTTGGACGACGCTGCTCCAATTACTCTTGAAGAGCGCGCGCATCAATATTGGCACGGCGACGGGGCCAACAGATTTTTCGACAAGCCACTTCAATTTATCGTCAATGACAACGGCACTTCTGGTTTCTTGGGCGAGCACAGCATGATGGATGGTACCCCAACACATCGTTTGAACGACACCATCTGCGAATGGATCTTTAACAACAAGCTCGACTTTGACAACCCAGAAATCCGATCCAACCTTCCAGATCCAGTTCCAATCAAATTTGAACTCACTGCCGAGCTCCACGAGGATATTGGCAAGGCTCAAGCGCACTTCAGTCGCGTTATTGGAGAGCACGAGCTCAGAGTGCAAGCCTACCAAGGATACGGCAAGGGCCTCATCAAGAAGTTCAAGTGCTCACCGGACGCCTACGTCCAGCTCGTTATTCAACTCGCTTACAAGAAATTCTACGGCAAGAACAGACCTACTTACGAGTCTGCCGCGACCCGTCGCTTCCAGCAAGGTCGAACCGAGACCTGCCGTACCGTCAGTGACGACAGTGTCGCGTTCTGTGACGCGATGGAGGACCCATCAGTCCCGGTTGAGAAGACCAGAGAGCTCTTCCGTGCCGCGCTGAACGCACATGTCGCATACATCTCCGACGCCAGCGATGGCAAGGGTGTCGATCGTCATCTTTTCGGTCTCAAGAAGTTACTCCAAGAGGGCGAGCAGGTGCCTGAGATCTACACTGACCCAGCGTACGCGTACTCCAGCTCGTGGTTCATCTCGTCGAGTCAATTGAGTTCGGAATGGTTCAACGGTTACGGCTGGAGTCAGGTTATCGACGAGGGTTGGGGGTGAGTCGCTAGTCGTTCCACTAGCTGAAATGCTTTACTGACCATATCACAGAATGGCTTATATGATCAACGAGAACAGTCTTCAATGGAACATTGTCAGCAAGCGCCTCGGCGCCGAGCGCATGAGCCACTACCTCAACGAGGCTGCCGGCGACATCAGAGACCTCATGGTACCGACTATCGAGAGCAAGCCCAAGTTGTAAAATACTACGGTTGTGACAATGGATCCAGCGCGTCTGAGCCTGCAGAAAGAGACGGGCTACATATGTCATCGGAGTCGTCGTGAGAGATTTGCGCAAGCGAACGAATTTTTTCGGAGATCCGTGCTATTTCTTGGCATGTGGTAACAAAGGAGAAGATATTGCGTTGGACTATGGTTTGTACTTAACAACTGAGATAGACTGATTGTATAGGCATTGCGATGGCGGTCTTGATCCTATGGAGTTTTCCGTACGTCGGTTGCGCGGACAGCGTCTTCGAGGGATATCGAGCGGGAAATCCCTCACGTGACAGAAAATGCTCACGATAGTCCATAGCGCTCCATCAAGGTGCATTTGGAGCTGACTCGAGGTGATTGTCGTTATGATGATTTTTCGACGGTAATAGTATATTAAGGTAGACATCGACACCTCTCTGGTCTGTTCCCATCTTCATCCTCTACCATTCTCACTGTTTCAAAATCTCTTTCTTCAAGCCCTATCTTCCGACATCTCTCACAATGAAAGTATCCACGCTACTCATGCCGGTGCTTCTCCTCGCCGGCCAGGCCTTGGCGAAACACTCGCACAAGATCAACTGCAAGAACGACAGCAGACACTGCAAGCACGGCGAACTCGGTCCGCCTGGGGCAGGCGCCATGAAGTCGAAAAATCCCAAACTCCGCGACCTCATCGAAGCCGCCGAGTACCAGCTCAACGACACCAAAGTCTACCCCAACGAGCGTTTCGCCGCTTGCGTGGCCTCATCCGGTTACGAGGACTGGGGCCTCTGTGCGTACCCCATGTACACCGAAGATGGCATCACTGGGAAGAAAATCAAGGAACTCCTACAGCTACTTGATGATTATCACTGCGACCGTTGTGGACACGTCAGCGACCATGGCACGTATTTGAATCTGGGCCAGTTGACTGTCAACACTGCGACGAACATCAAGTGGAAGCCGGTCAAGCCTATGATAATGGATGATTTACCGGCGGATTTCAACCAAGACAAGGGTATGAGGGGTCACAGGGGTTAGCAAGGAGGTTTTATCAGTGGAATCCGTTTGTACTCGAGTGGCGGTCTGAAGGACGCCAGAATGAGACAGTACGAGCAAGTTTAAGAAAGTTGCTCAAGTCTGAGCGACTCATTGGATGAACAATACCCCTCTTGACACTCGCCCCTGTCCATTCTTCTGCTTTCCTTTTCCACCAAATCTGTCCTCCCGCTCGCGTCACGATGAAGCTGCTACCGCTACCACTCGCAGCAGTCCTCCTCCTCTGCACACCCGCCGTCGTCACAGCTTGGGATTGCTCAGACGACAAAATCAACTGCAAAGGCCCGCATCTCCTATGCGGACACCTCGGCAGGCACAAGCACAAGCCAAGCGCATTCCTGACAGACCTGATCAAAGCCGCGGACGAGCGCGTCGCCGACAACGCGACCTTTGTGAACAACCAACACGCGGCCTGCGTCCGCGACCGGGCTTCATTCTACTCAAACGCCGGCCTCTGTGCGATCCCGCATGCGACGAGCTGGGAGGGCATCACGGGCAAGAAGGTCAAATACCTGTTGCATCATCTCGAGTCGTGGGCACACTGTAAGAGGTGTGGGAATATCCCGGTGGCGTTTCCCGACAAAAACGATAATAGGCTCGAGGGCCTGTTGACGGTTACTGTTGTGGAGGATGTGGGACAGCAGGGTGATATAGACGGAGGGTGGAGAAAGCCTCCGGACAATGGGGACGACTGTTCCCCCCTGTCCCCCTGTTGAGCAGCAGGGTGATATAGACGGAGGATGGAAGAAGCCTCCGGTCAACGGGGACTGTGGTGGAGGAGCAGAAAGAATGAGACAGAAGTCGAGTGAAGCTGAAGAAGGCGTATGTTATACCTAGACTAGGATCGACATGTCGGGTCGATAATGTATTTCACACCAATCGTAATTCAAGTCCTTGCCTTTTTGGAAAAGCGACCAGCACCACCGCCACCCTCGCTGTCTCTCCCCTTCCTCTTCTTGCCCTCTCTACGCCAGTACTCCTCCTTCTCCTTCTTCTCCCTCTCGCGTCTCTTCTCCTCATTCTCCTTGACCTTCGCCCGGTACGGCTGCCTCCTCTCTTCCTGCTTAGCACGCCTCTTCTCCACCTTCTCGTTGCGCAGGGTCATGACTTGCTGCAGCAAGTTGCGCGCCACGCGCTCGTCCTTGCTAGCCACGACAGCGCGTTTCTGCATGTAGCTGTCCTTCTTGCGCGGCTTCATCTGCGCGATCTGGCTCTTGAACGGCAGCTCGGCTTGCACCTTTCTCGGTACGCGGAGAGGGTTGAAGTGTCGCTCCTGACGCTCGATGTTGCGGTAGGCTGAGTTTTTCTCAGAAGGAGTGGGGATGGATTGGTCGGCGCGAACTTGGCCTGTCAGGCGCATACCTTGCCAATCGTCGCCGTTGCCGACACCATCGAGAAGGTTAGTGACCGGGTTGTAGAAGCGGTGAGGGCGGACGGGGTACCACGCACGGAGGAAGACAATGTCGGACATGAGGACCTTGTCCTCGAAAGTGGCACGGTAATTTCCTTCGGGCTTGCTGAGGGCTTTCTTGATCTGACCCCTGATACCAGAGACGGTCTTGATAGAAGCACCCTCGAACTTGGCGATTTCGAGTGCTGAAGAGAACATATCCTTGATGAAAGCAGTGTTCTTGAAGATCTTGTAAGGGTGACCAGTAAGTTTGAGCTTCTTGACGATTTCAGTGCTTTCGTCCACGTTCAAGACCACACCGGTGGCTGCGACACGGAAACCAGCGTTCTTGTTGCTGAGAGATTGGACACAGCAAAAACCAGTGTTTGGTGCGATCAGAGGTCCGTAAAAGGTACCAAAGCAATGCATGTGCTCTGGTGTGTATTTGAGCATCCGGTTGCGAGTTCGTGAATCGGAGATCGAGTAGACCGGCATCGACTGGAATCGTCGCCAGCCGAGAGAAAAGATGAGAGGATCGTTGGTTTTGAGGATCTTCTTGTGCCAGCGGTGACGCTTGATACGGACCTGAACGAACCCAAAGCGGTCTTCTGTAGGCGTGAGACCGCCAATAAGAATAGGATAGCGCGGGTTGAAGTTGGCCGAGAACTCTTGTGGGACATTTTCCAGAACAATTCTGGCATATGTACCAGCCTTGTAGCCCTCGACTCGTGTCCTCGACAACTCATCCATTTGCTCGAATTCAGCACGATTAATATCGAGTTGTTTCTTAATCATCGACTTCTGTGCATCATACCAGTCGTCTTCTCCAAACTCCTCGTTGGCTCCACTTTCTTGCCTGTTGTTTTGTCGGTCGTTCATGAATCCCTCCCGATCTTCCTCTTCAAAACGGAGCTTGAGCTCTTCCTTGCGTCTTGCGTTCTTCTCTCGCTCGTCTTCGAGAGTCTTGGCTTCGTTATCCCCTTCGCCTTCAGCCTCTGTCGTTCCATGCGTCTCACCAGTCTCGAGATCCTCGTAAGCACCGTCTCCGAGGTCGTCATCGTCATCGAGACCCTCGAAATCGGCCTCAGATCCATCCTCGTCGTCATCGTCACTGCCGTCTCGCTCTTTCGTCAAGTTCGCGGAAGCGAATCTTGAACGGAGCGCCTCAACGTTTGTCTCGTCCCCCCACTTCTCCTCCAGCTCTTCACGGCTGAACTTGGTCGATTGACGCTCTACGGACTCTTCTGCATCAGGATGCCTCTTGCCAAAGAATTCTTCTTCTTCCTCGTCCTCTTCATCGTCCAGCTTTTCGTCCTCGTCGTCCTCGCCTTTCCACTTCCGCAGAACCTCTGCAGTGGATAGCATGTCGTTGTAGAGAAGACGAGCTAATTCGACAGTCCGGAAAGGTACTCTCCGGCCGTGCATCTTGGCGGCACGCTCGGACAGGTTACTCTTCCATCGTACTGTACCATCTTCATCATCGAGATCGTCAAGTTCAAGTTCCCCGTCAGAATCTTCGTCCTCGTCGTCCTCAGGCTCGCCGTCCAGATCATCCTCGTCGCCCGATAACGAACCAAGATCGGAATCACTGTCTGCAAAGGCGATCTCGCCATCAGCTGCATCAGGACTAGCTTCCTTCTCTGGAGGAGGAGACACCAGATCGTCGTTGTCATCATCGTCGGAGCCGCCGCTCTCAAATCCTTCGTCTTCAGGGGTACCTTCGTCGACCTCGCGCTGGATGATACGAGCGGACTTTCGTCCAGCACCGGTGTCCTTGATCTTCCCTCCACCGCCAAAGAGCTGGATACCATCTTCGTCCTGGCCGAGCATTTTTCGCCCTCCTTGCAAGCCAACCACCATCTGCTCACCCATCGGCCTATCACCCTCTGCATCGGGATCAAATGTCGTGCTCTTTACATCCACGTAGACTGCGTCTTTATCAACAAGCACACCGCCAACATCGGACATGGGTGCGAATATCAGCTTTTGCTTCTCGCCAAGCCGACGTCTCTTTGATTTGCCAGTCGCCTTTTGTAGAGCCTGATCGAGGAAAGGGGTCGGACAAGGATCAGGCAGAGCCTCAATATTCGACACAGTAAGATCGCCAACACCAGGGACGTGTACCCTCGCTCCCTGAGCTGGGAAGTTGGTGCCTCGAAGATAGCCATACAAAGCAATGGACCGGTCGCACTTTGGATTTTCCTCAATAGTGGTTGGAGGCGTAATGTCGAGAAATCTATCGGCCATACAGTACGGGTGACTGTTTCGCCAGACAAGAGGTCGGGGATTCTTCATAACGGACAAGAAGCGGGAAAGGTTGAGAATCTCGCGATCAGGGTATCTTCCATTGACAACACCAGACAAGTAAAAGAGCTTTGCACCCTGGTAAAGCTCACTCCAGAACCTGTGCTTCAATCTCTTCTTTTGTGCCTTGAGAGCCTCCTGCTTCTTGAACAAGTCCAGATGCGTGAGAATGCCAAAGACGTTGCCCGGCATACCAGTAGCGGACAAGACGTTCAAAAACTCCATGGTCTCCATCTCGAAGCCATAGTTTCCGTCAATCATAAGCAGGACGATATCCACGACTTTGGCCAAGTCGATCATACTCGCGAGGGAGTCTGCAGGGCATTCCATAATGGTCAAACGGCGACGCTTCGATGTAACGACTGTGAGAGGGCCGGTTGGGTGCGAAAGGGTTTGTTTGGTGTATCGACGAACAAGCGACTTGATGAGAGTAGTTTTGCCTACACCTGGTGGACCTATCACACCCACGACGATTGGCGGGGCGTCTTCAGGTAGACGGTCCACGAGTGGAACATGGTATCTCTTCTCTTTGACCTGTTGCCATCAGTAAACTGCTATTCACAAATCGTCGAGTGCCGTACATCGTGAGATCTCGCGGCTTGCTTTTGCAATCGACCAGGAGCGGCGTATGCAAAAGCCTTTGGATTCGGTCCACTGGTCGGCTTCTTCTTCTCCTTCGTCACCCTATGGACGCGGTGCGCTTGCTGTTCCGACATGTTGCAGCCGATATTATGGAACAGAGTCGCGTGCTTATGATCGCCGCAAGAAAAAGTTCAAGAGGCTCGGACTTAACCAAAAAGAAAGGCCCGGGAGCAGACTGCCGAGCTCCGGCGCGGGTGTCGCCGCTAGCGGCCGCAGCCAATCGCCGGCTACTCACGTCACCCCGCAGCAGCATATCGCGTGCACGCTGATATTCGAGTATCATGCCCCTCCATATCTGCCAACAATTGTTCCTCATACCTTACACTCAACGAGTACTTTGCAGGAACCCAGGGCCCATCCTACCAACAAGTTTCCGTACCATCAGCACCACCAGTACCTTCAAAATGCCTGCTATCAACGTAAGGAAGACAATGCGGGGAAGCCATGCTTACACCGACTAATGACTTCAAAGGTCTCTCTTAAGGACAATGCCGACGCGTCTCAGCTCGACCAGTCAGTGTGACATCTATGTGAAGAAGATCAGGACTCTTACAATTCTTTAGAGCCAAAAAGCAAGTCACCGAGCAGGGTGGAAAGATCACCAACGAGTTCAAGCTGATCAAGGGCTTCACGTGGGTTTACCGATTATGACCTCTCATACTGGACACATGACTGACCCATCACAGTGCTGAATTCCCAGCTGACAAGGTCCACACTCTCAAGTCCAACGAGGTACGATCTGCTGCACCCTTTTCGCCTTTCGATGCACAGTTCTAATGCACGGACAGCACTTGAACGTCGAGGCCGACCAGGAGGTCAGGACACAGTAGAGGGAAGCGTGAAGAGCGGGTACTGCTACATATGCTATGATATGATACCATAAAGCCAGGTCATTTGCGCCGAGAGTCTATGTTCTGACCATAGCGAATGCCATGTGAAGACTTAACAGGCCTCGGGCCGAGACAGTGTGAAACTATCGAAACGAAGACTATCAGTTCATTTGCTAAGAAGACCATGCCTAAAAGTCTGAGCAAGGCTATGATAAAACATGACACACGTCGAATTCGATTTGTACCATATCAGATTGAACGCACCTTCTTCCCATTAGTTGGTATGTAGTAGTCATCGACGTCAGAAACAACGATCGGAACCTTCAAGCTTCGTTCACCGACACCCGATCAGTCCAGTACGAGTTATTACCATTTTTCCTCGAACAATGCGCAATGACCAGACTCGAGCGGCTAAGACCATCGTTTACATGTAGACTGTATCGATACTCATTTCATACCTCTACAAGACAGCAACGAAAGTCTCCGCTCAAGACCGAAGATGTTACGGATGGAGATATCGCTCGGCTCGCTGCCCGACCATTACATCCATTGACACTGGCAGATCTGGTCAAGTATGTGTGGCGCGCGTCTCTTTTCAAAGGTAGATACTGATAATCAACCAGGCACGGAAGACCTCCATTGAGCACCAAGCAATTGCTGAACTCAGCCAACTTCATTCTTTCGATCCTCCCTTCTCGTCTTGCACACCGAATACAGTCACTTCGCAACCTGCCTTATATCGTTGTCGCAAATCCGCATGTGTCAAAGATACACAACAACTATGTTCATTCATTGTCGACTCTATTGCCATATGCCGAGACCCGGATCGATTCGCTGGAGGATGAGATTCAATTCACAGAAGTCATGGCACATCTCGTGCAGACACACGCCGATACGATATCGATATTAGCGAGGGGCTTCCTGGAAGCGCGCAAATATATCAGCCCACAAGAGGTCACCAACTTTTTAGACGAGCATTTAAGAGCACGGATTGGGACCAGGCTGATCGCGGAACAACACATCGCTCTGCATTTCTCGTCAAAGCCTCACAACGACCTTTCGGATGATAAAGTGCATGAAACAGACACGAGCTACATTGGTGTTATTGACACGGCCCTTCGCCCTTCAGAGGTGATCGAGAGGTGCGAGGATACGGTGGGAGAGATCTGCGAACTCAAGTACGGAGTTCGTCCGTCAGTCGTGATTGATGGCGAACCCGATACCACATTAGCACACATTCCCATGCACCTTGAGTATATACTGACGGAATTGCTCAAGAACAGCTTCCGTGCGACTATTGAAAACGGGATGGAGAAAACGCCAATCAACATCACTATTGCGCCGGCGCCTGAGGAGACGCCAGCGAAGGAGGCCGGCATCACCAATTACGCCCAAGGCTCTGTCGACGCGGCCTCTGACTCGAACAAGCCTGCAGCAGCTGCGACAGACAACATCAAGCCACTTGATAAGAGCACGCCGGGAGTGACTATCAGGATCCGTGATCGAGGCGGAGGCATCTCGCCCGAGAACTACCAAAAGCTATGGGATTATGGCTTCACGACATTCAACGAGGACCAAATCACGGACACCATGGGAGGCGGCAACGGGAACGCGGACGCTCTTAACACGATATCCGGAATGGGCGGGGGAGGTCCCAGTCTCGCAGGATTGGGCTACGGTCTACCCTTGGGAAGAGCTTATGCCGAGTATTTTGGCGGTGGTATCAGGGTGCAGAGCTTAGAAGGCTGGGGCACAGATATCTACTTGAGCTTGCGAGGAGTTGGCAAGATCAATGCCTAGAAAGACATGGAAGGCCCGCCGTACGAATGATGATGATGCACGGATAGACATGAAAGTCCAGAAATGCGGAAATTAGTGAGCTTCTCCCGACCACGACTCGGACATGACTGTATTTATTTGAATTAAGCTACCGGAGACACCATTCGCCGTTGTTATTCTATAGACTGACGTGCGACGGGCGAGACCGTCTATACCGTTGATGGCACGGCCCCGTCACGTGATCACGTGATATCTATCATTATTTTCGATCGTGTAAATTAGCTATCACCAGGTCGCGACTGGAAATGCTCGTCCATGTTTCGTTCGCCATTCTGCTGCGATTTGCTATCAAGTAGAAATTTGACACCGCAGTGACTGATAGCTTATGAGTAGGGCTCATCTACGCCCGTGGCCGAACGTTGACAGCCAACGGTCACCGCAATCGATGGATCATCTGTCTTTACTTCTCTTCTCCACACGCGCCTTACGACAAGTCGTGGACACATCTTCGAGTATTGTAAATTCTCACATTTGTTTTTCTGCAAGCACTTTCGCTCCAGGAACTCCACTTGACGCGACACAACAGCCTTGAGAGCCGAAAGTCAGCTTCGCCGAACAGGACACAAGAGAGGCGCGTGCATTTGCGCGACATGGCGCTTTCTGGCCCCCACGTCATGAGATCGACCGCACCTTCCGTGTCCGTCTATTCCAGCGGGGCGTGCTCTACTACGCGTCAGGAATTGATCGAGAACACGACCGCCAGGCTTCCTTATTATTCTTATTCCTACTCATCTACACCGCTCACCCAGTCTGTCATGTCTACTGGGATGGGCGCGTTCAGAACTTATCCTTATCACCAAAATGCATCCTTATCCGGCTCGCAAGACTCTGTCGCATCTGTCGCAAGCAGCCACCCAGCGACGTCGGCTCGAAGCCTAATGGCGTCCTCCAACAATTCCCAGGCGACCATCGATACCGATCTCACATCACCAAATTCCCAAATATCCACAAACTCGATGAAAGAGAATAGGAATGGACTTACAATTGCAAACACAAATGCAAATAATGGCGAATGGACTTTGCCTCCATCTCGCAGCAATGACCGACTTCGTACGCCCGAAGAACGAACCGACGCGTCGTTACGCGAGAACAGCCCGACCAGTCCTATGAGCGTGACCACGCCTGTCAATGGCGTCAAACGAACAGCAAATGGCATCGTCAAGCACAACGCATCGAGTATCATGAATAGTCCAGCCAATGCTAGCCCGACCGAAAGACAGCGAGCAGAGAGCGTGAGCTCTTCCAGCAGTAAAGCCGGTGAGGTATGTTATGGACTACAGGATTACTTCATGTGAAACCAGATGTCTTCACTTTCGCACCCCTCTCCACCTGCACTGAGAGTGCTTTGAGTCGTTCTTCAGCTAACCTAATCTTAGGCTGCCGCTAATCTCAAAACGCGTCTGGCATACGCGATGGCTAAGGTCCAGCACGGATGGGAGCACAAGAACATGGCAGAGGTTGAACAATTGGCTGCGTCGATGTCACCAGGAATGAACTTTGCTTCACCTAGAGAAGCGCGTGGGGCCTTGACCTCCCCGCGGCAGACTGTGTTCACCGACAGACCCGCAGCACGCCTTCCTATGGCTAAAATACCACTATACGACCCTTATGCTTCGTCAAAGGGCCCGATGTCACCTCCTGCCAAACGTCGGTCAAGCGTACTCGACTCGGCCATACCAAGCTATCGTCCAGCGTTCCAGCCTCGGCACGACGATCGCGCCGCACTCGCGCCAGCGGCCGAGTTGGGACCGCGCGCACACAACAGACGTGTCAGCTTCAACAAGCCTACAAACCCTCGGACGAACGGCGCACCTCCTTCATCCACCAACTACATGCCTACAACACCAAAGAGCTCACGCAAACCTGCTGCCATTCGAACATCAACACAAACTGCACGAGATGAGCAAGATGCTATGGCTGCTTTGCTGCTGATGGGCAGCCCAAGTAATGGTGGTCACTTCCCGAAAGGCAGTCAGCATTCCTCGGGAAGCCTGAGCCCTCCTCAAGCACATTCGGTAGCGAACTCAACACCCCGTCAAGCGTTGAAGTACCGCAGCGAGAGTTATGACTCGACCAGCAGAAGCAGTGAAGGCGCACCAAGTCGTGCAGATTCGGTTGACAGAAGAGCAATTTTGGATCAGATCGAGGCTGAGTGATCATCATTTGGATCGCAGTCCCGACCCCTTCACACACTTTTGAACAAGCATTTTGACGGCGTCGTACAGGACGTCTATGAAAGATACCCACGAGCAGTTTTGCGTTGCTCTCGAGCTTCTACCACGGTCGCGTCCAGGACCGCCCACTCAAGGGGTCAGGCTCCCCCCTCAGCATTCTACATCAGTACATACAGAATCCGATGTTTATAGATAACGATATCATGACAACATTTACATCCAATCAGGTCCCTCGATTTACTGTTCCTGCCAAGCGTCTGCGCAATAGTCGAAGGGCCCGTGGCAAGCGAGCGGGATTTGACAGTATCACAAGGCTGGCGGAATGCTTCAAGGCAGCAAACATCACTGCAGCCTCGTACTATTGTCCAACTCTCGTGACACAAAGCCTCGCACTCTCGCTTCGGCTAAACCACCAATCATGTGCGCCATCACATTTGAGCAAACATGTGAGTCGAAAAACCAGCTTTCTTACACCCAGCCTTCGAGACTGTGAGAGTGTAACAACGACACAAAGTCTTATATATAGCGCTTGTCGGGCGACATGATGGTATTTCTGTTTCTCCTTTCATCAGTGCACACGAGTACAACCTCCCTCTTCTGCATTTAGAACGAGACGGAAACGAAATCAACCATCATCCACAATCCGACACATCATGTGTGTCCACTACGTCTGGCATTGGCAGTGCTGCGGTGTGGAGGAGAGCGTCGGTCCTCCATCACAATGCATGGACTACCTCGAACGCATCCGCCTGTACAAGCAGAAGCAGATCGCGGGAATCACGAGCCCGCGCCCGGAGTACTGTCCGCCCCAGGACTGGCTCCACAGGACCTGCCTCAGGTTCTGGCCGACCGAGTTTCGACCATGCCCAAATGGTCATAACGCAGTTATACCGATTCCACCTCGACAAGCTCCTGCCCCACCGCTGGAGCCGCAAGATGGCAGCGGTGCTCCACCCACTGACGATCGGAGCAGACGAAGGGCTGGGCTTTGGAGCGCTCCGCTAGCGCCTGATGAGGTGACTTGAGGCAGTTTGCGCGCTTTACGGTTTCGCAAGAGGGACTTATACCCCTTCAACTCCCTCTCTGCTGCTTCCCTACCTGCATCATCAGCTTCCCCACCAGCATGTTTCTGGGTTCTGGACCGATTTGGATTCGAGATCTGGTGGGAATGACGCAAGGCATGAAGGACACGGAGTGACTGCTGCGGTATAAAGAGCCAATAAGTTGCACGAGGCAGACGCGTTTCACTACTGGCCGAGGATCACGATCATTCCGATAGAAGGCGGCTGGAAAGTCCCAATTCAATCGCGATTCTGGTGCTTCTGAATGGCACATGTCGCATGTCACAACAGCAATGATTCCCATTCGTCGTAATCGGTGCACCGTGAATCCATGTCTCGTCTGTTTATGGTTTTCCGTGACGTGGTGTGATTGGTCAGATATCGTACGCAGGAAGTCACCACTCAAGCACAGCTCACGCTCCTGCCATGTGAGATGCATCCAAACGAGTATTAGAACCCTTCCTTGACCTGCCGCGCGGTCAATAATAGTTCTGCGTCACCCAAGTCTGACATGTGCAATTGCGCCGTCACACTTTTATATATATACCCTGACTCTACGAACGTACGCTTCAACTTACAATCACAACACACTCATCGTCAACGTCATGTGTCGTTACGTTCAACAACACTTTCGCTGCCAATGCTCGTCCAAACCTCTTCTGATGACTGAGGTGCCCTGTCCTCGTCGAACTGAGAAAAATCCCACCAAAGCGAACCAGTGGATGCTAGTGCAACCTCTCGATAACGAACCAGACAAATGCTCACCGCATTTGGAGACCACCCGCCATGATTATGCGGATGACGATTGCGGAAAATGCAAGCTGCGAAAGGAGCTCCGTGCGAGGAAAGAGGACTTACTCGACTACCTCAAGCGCCAGGACGATGATGCTGAACTCGATGCTACAATGCATGGAAAAGACGAACCATCACCGATACTTCTGGAGGAAATCGAAGAGGACTTTGTCTTATATAGAGACGAGGAGGACGAATGCCAGAACCATGCTGCCGCTTCTGGGGGAAACTCTGGCAAGTCGATCGAGGGTGAGAAAGATGTCGATTTCTCGCATCACCAGGCGCTGAGAATCATAGATAGCGGCGAGATGGTATACAGCCACGAGGAAGAGGATGGTGAGAGACGAAAGCGCGACTCAACTCCTGGACCGAACGAAGAGGAGGAGCTGCTTGTCATTGAGCCGCCGCGCAAGAAACGGAGGCCGAAGTGGAAGACTATCTGATGCAACTACGTCGTCAAACGAAGTACAGTACATGTATTGACGCGAAGCGGACGCGAAAGCAAAGAGTATGAAGAAAGGCTGCATTACGGATCCTGATTACTAAGCTACATCTTGGCATCTACCAACTTCCCCTCTTGCTCTACATTACGGCTATGAAATATTATACACCATATGCATGAATCATTCAATATGTAGATTTTTGGCCGCCAGGACCAATCCGGTGCCAATGAGAAGATGTTTGCTTCGATGACACGAGCTGACGCAACCGACGTATGGCAAGGATGCAGGTAGCAAACAAAGCCGGTTATGCGGTGCTCGCACCGCTGAGCGAGCATACTTCACTTTGCTTTAAGAGGTCGATCTTCTCATTCGTAGGTCCCACACGCTTCTTGATTTCTTAGAACTTCTCATTACCACTTTTATGCGCTACTAGAATTTCAATCATAGTGCTACTAGGTCGCAACTCAGTGGTCACCCGGCTGCCAGGGAAATGGTAGTACATCGAAAACCCAAGGCTACTGACAGTGCATAAGTGCGGCATGGTACCCCTCAGGAGGTCAGCCTCGCAGTCGTTGGACGCAGATAACGAGGCTAGATTATAAGTTGTAGAGCCGACCTCCTCAAGCCTATCAGGCATCCATTTTCCGCCGCCCTATTACATACCAGGTCAACAATCATCTATTAACCACTCAATCAATCATCTCAACCGCGCTACTTCAGCAATCGATCAGTGCTACAACGTGCTACCACTACTTCAAGAGGTCACCAGGACATGACTATGCGCTGAATCACCATCGCTGAGGGCAACGATTGTGGGGATTGCTTACACAGGTGCTGGGAGATGCAGCAAGGCTTGCGCACAATCGACTTCTACTGCAGCAACTCGACATATCGTGAGACATATCGTGCAGACATCGGACTGGTCGACAGGTTGGAACCGCTGAAAGCGAAGGCATGATTCGTTCGGGGAACTCGGAACTGTCCTGGTCATACCATTCACGAGCAGTGAAGACCTTGTTTACGCTAGATCGGAACCTAGCTTGATCGACTCAATGAAATGCACTTCGCAAAGTTGGACACGAGAAGCTGTCGCAGAGTCACGCACAGCATGAGTGAAGCATCATGCAAATCACGGCGCAATCAAACTCACAGCTACATCGAGCCAGGGCTCTGTCACTGCGCGGTTACCCATTCAGCGTCTCTATTCTCGCGCTGTGTGATACACTCGAGTATCTCGGATGCATGATTGATATCCGGGACCATGTCACAAGCTCCTTCAACGAGACGCCCGGCATTGTTCTTCGTCAATCCGGAAGCGCTCCATAGGACGCTGGGTGGACCCTACTCGCTTGTGTTGGACAAGGCGCGTAGCTATCACAGCTCAATACTCTATTCAAGGGCTCCCGTTCGGTACGCTACCAGGACATGTTCTATATATATATATATATATAT
>Ga0268246_10000108_pt1 | contig 76238 bp, 61 predicted proteins | sample AgamicOrSfe_FD_200242 | JGI IMG/M metagenome (GOLD analysis project Ga0268246, IMG submission 200242) | Agave microbial communities from Guanajuato, Mexico - Or.Sf.e (v2) (version 2) | ecosystem: Host-associated > Plants > Phyllosphere > Phylloplane/Leaf | place: Guanajuato, Mexico | collected... | reverse complement strand
CGTCCCCTGTTATTCGGTACATGTACCACACGCTCTCGATCGCTTCCGGTCGCAGGATGTAGCCTCGTGCGCCGATCAGTGTGAAGCCTGGCGGCAGCCGCTGTGCGGAGATGCGATGCGCGACGTAGTCGGCGTGCGAGAGCGGTGTTGATGCTGCGATCTGCGGTGCGTCGGCGTTGGCGGCTGGGCCGACGCGTTTGGGGGCGTTAGGATTGTTGTAGGTTGGGCGCGTGCGTGTCGGCCCTTGGTCTTTGGCTTGCGGGAGGGATGCGTCGTTGTTGGTGTAGTCGAGGTCGCGCTTGAAGAGGTCATCGTCGTCGTTGTTGGGAGCTGGAGCTGCCTTATCGTCTGCCGCGGGCTTGTCAATAGTGACCGGCTTCTTTTGTACAGGTGCTGGTGGCGTAAAAGACTTGAGGCGAGCTGCCGAGTTGGGGTCGAGAGCTTCCCAGTATTTGGCCTCGTCGTATTCGCAGTTGTCTCGGTCTTCACATGGCATGAGCTCTGACCCTTCGGGCATGATACCGGTGGGGGTGCTGTTATACGCCCAGACGCAGCCCTCGGTGAGCTTGATGGCAAGTTCGAGATCGTTTGGCCGGTTGAAAAGTTTTGCTCCGAGACCGTACATGCCTCCGACGAAGCATGCCAAATGTTGAGCTTCATGGTGCAGAGTCCCGTTAGGAGTGCCGTCTGGCTCGGTGTAAGCGCGCCATTCTCCAGAAAAGAGGATGTCGTCGTTGTTTGGCGTCATTGGTCGATATAACAGTTTTTCAGTTGCAGCGTCAATGGACTGTTCGTACAGGATTCGGTACTTGTCCTCAAGCCCACCGAGCAGAATATATTCTTTAGGCAGATACTCGTAAACAGAGTCAGCCATGCCTCCAAGCGTGAAGTGGTCACTGCCATGTTTGTTAGTAGATGACAGTCCTTGAGGCAGGCAAACATCTAGGTCATTTTGACTGCTGGACGACATGGATTTGGGAACAGTTCCTTTCGATCCAGAGGCAGATCCGGCTTCAGGCATGTGCGGGTTCTTGTTCTTTACGGGCTCGGCTGTAGTCTTCTCGGTCACTTTCTCATTCCTGAGATCGATCTCTTCTTGACTGCTTTCCGCAAGCACACCACCTAGTTGACGCTTGTCCAACGTAGATGCAAGCTCACTAGCTTTTCCCTGAAGCAGCTTCTCTTTGTTCTCCTTGCTATCGAGATCACCTTCCTTGATAGGGTTGCCCCAAGCCGCGATCTTGCTTCTCCCGGGTTTGCCAGGTAGCAAGGGCTCCTCCTCCTCGAGGTCAACTCCAGCTGTAGATCCGATTGCAAGCTCTGGAGCTTCGCCAAGCGACGCGGCACCCTCGGGCTTTTTAGGCCTACCACCACTGACCGGAATGGCCTTTTCGGGATTGCTTCCGACATCAGCCGGCGTTTCGCCAGGCGCGCTGTGCCCAGCGGGCTTCTTCCTCTTGTCATCGGCCGTGGCTCCCTCCTTGACCTTGGCTCCGACCGGGACGTCCGCAGGCTTTCCTAGCACGGCAGGGTCTTCTGATTTGCGATCGCCGCTGTAGGGGATTGATTTGTCGGGATTCCAGCCGACTTCCGCATTGCTGTGGGCTCCGGCAATTTGTTTTGGTATAATATTCGCTGGGTCCGGTCTATAAGCCTTGCTTCCAGAGCCAGGCTTTGTCACAATTTGAGCCGGCTTCTCGCAACCAGATGCGTCGACATACATTGGAAAGAGACCAGGGAGGAGTGTGCTATTGTCGCGATTCTGCCACTCGGCAAAAGCATCAGTAATGCGGTCAATAGCGTCGTAGTATCTAGGCTCCTTGGTCAGTTGCGCTAGGCGAGTAAACTCTAGGGACAAGCTGCCAATCTCAGCCAGAACAACTCTTGTACTCGCGCGATGTGGCTGCGACGCAAATGTGGGCATCCAGTGGTAATAAGTCACTGGCATCCTGTTTGGAGTATCGAAGGCACCCATCAGGATGTCGGCGAGCTCGACGGACTTCTTGAGCAGTGTCTTGTACTTTGCTCCACTGATATCGTAGGCGGCCAGCATACCTCCGAGATATCTGATAGTGGTCTCGAAAAGAGGAATGTCTTTCCTTGTACTCGTTGTGAAATCAATGGTGCCCACGGCCTCGACGGCTTCTTCAAACTCTTTTTTCATTCCCATGATCCACAGTGTATCAAGGGCATCCACCAGAGTAGCTGCCCATCCGCAGAATGGATCTCTGAAGTTTCCGCTGTCAGGCTTGACTTCGTCGTGCATCCATGCATTGTCCCTGTAGCCCTTCCACGAACGAGCCGCGGTATCCTTGATAGCCTGAAGCTTCTCGAGTCTGTCCTCTTTCTGCGATGGCGTCTCCGGTTTGAATTTGTGCTGGATGCGTGGGATCTTGGAAGGCTTGCCCGACGGGATGGGAATGGTCGAGGAGACTGGAAAGTGCTCTTCTTGCGATGTCCAGTGTATAGCAGAAGTGGTGGTAGCTTTTGCGAGCTCTGATCTTCCAAGGCCTTCTTCTTTCAAGTTGTCGTAACCATCCTCGGGGGCCGCAGTCGGGACTGGCGCGGCGTTTTTCGTGCCTGTAATCTTGACTACTGGCAGAGCATCTACCAAAGTCGGTTCTGTTACCTTGGGCGGGGCTTGTGCTACGAGAGGCTTCTCAGCGGCACGATGGAGATCATCCTCAAGGTCCCTGAATTCCTGCAATGCTGGATTCGGCTTGCTCTTGTCTTGCTGAACTCCAGCTCCCCTGAGCGCACCAGCGGTTATAGCGGATGCAGACTGCCAGTCTGGACTTCCTGCGAGTAGGAAATAAAGGCCGACAATAGCAAACACAGCGAAGGCTACGAAACCTCGGTAACGTCTATAGCGAAGCATGACGGCTGCGGCGGGTGTTCAAAAGGGACGAATCGACCAACTCTCACGTCTCCATCTATTCAGATCGCGTGACGTCGTAAGTCGCTGAGAATGAACAAATTGCAATACGCGCAAAGAACGTCCAAAAGAAGAAGACTGAGTGGAAGAGGAGAAACGATTATCTACAGCGCATGACCTCCCCTAATGAAACACCTGCTCACGGAGAAGTTGCCAAGGTCGATTGACAACCTTCGAAGACTTGGCTCCGTGACGGTAAGCGCTGGAACAGGAAGGCACGGGGTTGTGGCTTTTCTCTGGATTGCGGGTGGATCGTCAGCCTAAGGTATTGCCCAATTCGTGCAAACTGCGGGGCCGCACACTCCCGGTTCCAACAAGGAAGGAAGGTTCAAGCGCCTCGATTCTTTCCGTTCGCGTCAGAAATCTCCAATTCGAAGCACGGGCCAGAATTAGTGACATTACTAAGGTATGGTATCGATACAATTATCCATACTTTTTGCCATGTGAAATTGTGAATGAAGCTACCTGCATACTTCAGAAGTCGCATTCACTGCTGTGCTCGCTTCACGACTATTCGAGGATCAACACATGCGGCAGTAATGGAGGCTTTGAGCGACTTCAAAAGCCTGCAAGAGTCGATATCACAGTCCCTCGTCGCGGTCACCAGAACTGCACATCAGATCGCTTCTGAAGACCTTGGATTTTATCGATCACTCAACCCGGCTGTAGCGACCGCTCTCGACACTCAAAATGCGCGTCTTCTGGGCCTTGCGGAACGTCTTCTGGGGAATGCGGCAGCGAATTCGGAAGTTGTAGGTCCTCGTCTACCGGACTTCGACGCTGTCGACAGCAATTGGAAGGGCATCGTTGATGTCGTCGATAGCTTACTTGAAAAAGCCGACACCAGTTTGGATGAATACACCGGCGCTGTCAAGAGACTGAGTCCTTCAAGAGATTCGGTAAGGTCATATTCCGGTTGTCTTCTTGTATTTTTAATTTTTATCTGACATGATCCAGAATCCTGCCACAACAGCCCCGCCGCAAAAGATCGCCAATGCTCTTCGCTATGCCACCATGGACAAGCCACAGCTGTCCTTCCGACACGTGCCTACGAATGCCGAAAAGGAGCCTTTCAAACCTTTACTTTCCGAGAAGCCGCACGCCATCAAGAATTTCGAAGACACACTTCAACTGACAGACAGCGGAGATAGTCTGCCACAGTATATAACCCCTCCCAATATCTCCAGAGAGTGTACGGCCCGCTTACTACTCTACAGATACCCACATCCATACAGGATCGAGATTGAGAACTACCAATTCCCACCATTTGTCTATACGCAAGCAGAGCCACAACCATACCTCCCATTCGAGTCTACCACAGCGACATTTGTTGATACCGAGGAGGGCTTGGAGGAGATGCTTAAAGAGTTGAGAAAAGCCAAAGAGATTGCCATTGATCTGGAACACCACGACTTTCGATCCTACGTTGGTATCGTCTCCCTGATGCAAATCAGTACTCGGGACAAAGACTGGATCGTCGACACATTGAAGCCTTGGAGGAGGCAGCTCCAAAGTCTCAACCAAGTCTTTACCGATCCCAACATCCTCAAAGTCTTTCACGGCGCACATATGGATATGATATGGCTTCAGCGTGATCTCGGACTGTACGTTGTCGGCCTCTTCGATACACATTACGCTTGTAGAGCACTAGGCTACTCTGGCGGCAGTCTCGCCTTTCTTCTCAAGAAGTTCGTCAACTTCGACGCCCAAAAGCAATACCAAACTGCAGACTGGAGAATTCGTCCATTGCCAAAGGAGTTTTTCGATTATGCTCGTTCCGATACCCATTTCTTGCTTTACATTTACGACAATATGCGCAACGAACTTGTACAAAAGTCCGACTTTTCTGTCCCCAACAACGAACAGGACAAGGTGCACGATGTTTTGGTCAAATCGAAAGAGGTTGCTTTACAAACTTATCGACACCCCATATATGATGCTCAAAGAGGTCTCGGGTCTACTGGATGGTTTAAGCTGCTGCAACGCACCCCAGCCCTATTAAACAAACAGCAGTTTGCCGTTTTCAGAGCCGTTCACGAATGGAGGGACAGAGTCGCCAGAGAACAGGACGACAGTCTCCATTTCGTCATGCCAAACCATGTAATCTTTACTTTGGCGAGAGAGATGCCGATTGAAAAGGCCACGCTCTTCAGTCTTGTTCAGCCTCTACCACAGACAATGAAGCTTCGTCAAGACGAACTGCTGTCCGTCATCTCAAAGGCCAAGGAAGCTGGCCAGGATGCACCGGACATGCTTCAAGTCATGAAGGAAGTAGATCATCACCTGAAGGAGACCCTCGGTGACCGCTATAACCCCAGAACAGCCGCACCAGCGGTCCAAGCGTCAAGCGCGCGTGTAATCCTTTCAGCGCCAACAGCAGCCCCCAAGCAGCACCAAACCTCATCAAACGAACTGCGTACGACCAAATCGTCCTTCTTCGGACCCATACTAAACGCTGTATTTGGCGCTGGAGCCAAGCGCAAGATGTCAACCATGTCACAACCACAGATATCACTGCAAGTACCGCTGCCGCCTCTGACGGCCGAGATCTTTGCGGAACCAGTAACAGCGTCGACACCCGTGACACCAGCACAGCCGACTCCAGCACACACTGCGCCCGAGGCTGACCTCGATGACAACACCAACGAGATCTTCACCTTAAAGCAGAAATCTCGCAAACGCAAGTCTGATGTTATGGACGAGAACGACGACCTTGATCTCGCTGGGCAGGCCGACGAAGTCGACATCTCCGGCAACACCATGACAGGGCGACAAGCCCGCAAGGCAGCCAAGAAAGCTAAGAAACAGGCCCCACGTTCCGAGTCCAGCATTCTCGCCGCGGAAGGTATGGACGTCGATATACCTACACAAGAACAGGCAGAGGAGGAAGAGTTTGACTACGCGACAGCGCCATCAGTGCTGAACGCTCGCGCAGCACGCGCTGCTGAGGAAGCAGGTCGTGGAAGGAGGAATAAGAAGGACAAGGACGATAAGAAACCCAGGACTAAGGAGCCCTTCAATCCATTCTCAAAGGCACTAGATACCAAAACGGGACTGACGAGGGCGCAGAAGGAGAGGGCGGGTAAGAGTATGACTTTTCAGAAGTAGTGTTTGACCCGGCCCAAGCAGAGTGCGGAGGGTCGGTGTATGATAAAGTATACCCAGAAGGATTATCTCAGGTTTCTCCAGACTCCCGCATATTACCTTTTGTCTCAACATAGTTCTTCTATGTGCAATACGTCGTGCGTGATTATGTGTAGATACAACAGCATTTGAAGCAGGAGAAATCATTCATTTTCGTCTGGAGGCATCATACTAAGACAGCATCCGCAGCTCATTTTTTTAGTATACATAAACAAAGTCCTCATTCTGCAAATCAGTGCGGCCTTCGAAAGCGTGCTCCTCGTGGTTGACAGCAATATCCTCGCCCTCAACCATTCCATTCATCTTGCCATCATTGTCGTACGCAACCTTGACCTGCTGCATAGAGCGGTCGTTAACCTTGGCGCTCTTTCCAAGCGCAACACGCTTCTTCGCGTGGCTCTTGTTGCACCAGAAGAGGTAGGCGGCCTGGATGACGTAGAGCACCATGAGGACAATGAAGAGGGCCAGGTTGGAGCTGAGGCCGCGCGTGTACCGTGGCGCTTCGGCGGTGGTGTACAAGGTCGGCCCCACGACGTTGCCGATCGATTGGCAGACGATCATGAATCCGGTCGTCGTCTTCTTCTTCGTCTCGCCGGCCGTGTTGCCTGCTTGCCAGGAGTAGATCAGTGGCGTGATGCCCGGGTACATGGAGATCAGGTAGTAGGCGCCGAGCAGAGGGCCCTTGTGGCTTGGTCCGCGGGGCAGGACGAGCAGCATCACGCAGCCGATGATTGGTGGGATGCCCAGAGCCATGAGGACTGGCGACTTGAGCTTGAGCTTGGTCGCGGCGTAGGCGCCGCCGAGGGTCGCGACGATCTGGATTGCGCCAAAGGGGATGTTGAACAGGATCGTCTGGAAGGGGTTGTAGCCGAAGGATTTGATGATCAGTGGGCCGAAGGTGGAGATACCGCCGGATGGAATGGAGATGGACAGAAGCATGAAGCCCCACATCCAGGTCTTGAAATCGAGCATGGTCTCTTTGCACTGCTTCCAGTCCCAGCGGTCAGCTTCAACACCCTGCTGATTGGCACGGAGACGCTCGATGGCGACGAGCCTGTCGTCGCCCTTGAGAAACTTGGCGGTGATTGGCGAGTCGGGCATGAAGAGGTAGACCAGGGAAGAGTAGGCGACGGTGATGATACCGAAGAACATGAAGATGATCTGGTAGGACTTGAGGTTTGGGTTGTGGATGTGGCCGAGTCCGTAAGTCATCAAGCTACCGAGCATGTTGGTGATACCGTTCATGGCGTACCACGATGCGAGACGAACCGGCTGTTCACGACGACGCCACCACATCTGGGTTACAGCAATAAAGGCCGGCGCAACACCAGACTCGAAGGCTCCGAGCAAAAAACGGGTGCCGAGGAGACCTCCGAAGTTGTGGGTGGCCGCCATGCAGCTTAGGGTGATACCCCAGCAGAGAGTGGTAGTACCGAGGAATTTACCCAGAGGGAACTTGACAAGGAAGTAGGTGATCAATGGCTGGGTGACGAGCTGGGCGAGGTAGACGATACTACCGAGCCATGAATACTGCTTGCCGACGAGATGTGCGTCGGTCACGAGACCAAAGACCGAGGCGTATGACAGAGTGGCCTTGTCGAGGGCCTGGAGGAAGTAGATACCCAAGATAAGAGGAAGGACGTGCAAGTCGATCTGGCGAAGTACGCGCTTGTTGTTCTCGGGAGTCAAGACAATGGAGTGACCAGCGTCTCGGAGGAGCTGGTTTGCCTTGTCCATCTTCGCGTCGCCCAACACCTCTGGCTGTACCTCGATGTGCTCGATGGCATTCTTGCCGTCGAGGACCGTCTCGGACGCGATGGTGTCTTGTGTAACGATCGGCATCGTGAACCGTTCTAGAAGTGTGGAGAGAAACTGGGGGAGATGTGGAGTGGTTGAAGAGACTGGGGAACATGGAGAAGGACTGGGTCAAGATATAGGAAACACAGACCTACGAGCAAAGGCCGACTATGAAACTATGTTCGGATCCAGACGTGTTTGTACCAATGTCACGAACCCCAGTGACAGACCATCCCCAGATCCGAAGGCGCAAGAGCGCGGAGGAAGGCCGCGTTCAGGTGGCTAGAACCGGGGGAAAACCTGGAGTTGAAGTCGAGCCGTTGGTCGGTATTTGACCGGGGCCGTACGGCGAGACTGCGGCATATCGAAACCCCGGGGGGAAGTTGTTTTAAGCGGGTCTCCTCCCCGAATGTGGTTTAGACATGTCTAAATGTCAGCCACTTGTTGGCGCTAGCTGCACCTCATGTCGCGGCGTGACTCCGCCATGGCTTGGGATCGCTTACATCTCAACGGTACGACTCCTCACGGCAGTTCATATGCCCGATCGCAGGATCAAATACGGAAGAAAACAAAGCCCTTCAGATACCGGTGCCGATTCACGGCGATTGATGGTGTTGTATGCGGCCTTTGACAACTGTTTTGCCGGCTGTGGAGCTCTCTCTGATGCCGAACCTTGAAAGTGCAACAACTTTCTACTATTCACCTTCAGTATTTTTTCTCTTTATCTCCATTCGTCTTTCTGCACTTCCGTATACTCGCCGTACACACAGTCGCTCGTTCTGCTCAATATGCCTCAATTAGAAACTATCCCGCTAGCCTACAGCAAGGCCGAATCGGATGGCTGCTCTGTCAAACTAGAGTCTCAAGACACCGGCACAAGGGTCAACTTCTCCTTCGAATGCATTCGTCCCAATATCTTCAGAACAACCTTCACATCCGAGACCCATCCTATTCCTCCACACCCTAGCATCGTCAGACCTTCCAGAGATGCTTCTTTCTCCGAGACTGTCAAGTCTGAGGAGAGCTCTAAATCCCAAACTTTCGAGACCGCAGAAGCATTCGCAACCGTAGAGTGGTCAAAGGCTCCAATCGTGTCTGTGAGCCTTAAGGGAGCCTCCGTACCACTTCATCGTGATCTTGACGATCGATCGTATGTACTCGATGGCAATGGTGTAGCTCGATACTCCCAGCATGACAGAGCAGCTCTGCATGTCGGTATGGGAGAAAAGGCCGCACCGATGGACCTGACTGGCCGTCAATTCATCATCTCTGCGACTGATTGCTTTGGCTACAATGTTCACAAGACCGATCCCACATACAAGCACTTGCCGCTTCTCGTCAAAGCCACTCCCGAGGGCTGTGTCGCCATTTTCTCCGCTTCTTACTCACGTGGCAGCTGGTCCGTCGGTGCCGAGATTGACGGTCTTTGGGGACACTTCAAGACCTACCGCCAAGACTACGGCGGGCTCGAGGAGTACCTGATCGTGGGCAAGACACTCAAGGATGTAGTGAGGAGCTATGCCGAGATAGCTGGATTTCCGCTGCTGGCGCCGAAGTGGGCTTTCGGATACATCTCAGGAGGATACAGATACACCATGGGAGATACACCACAAGCGTACATCCAACTCAACGAGTTCGCCGACAAGCTCGCTGAGCATGATATCCCTTGCTCCGCTCACCAGATGAGTTCAGGCTACTCGATCGCAGAACAAGAGCCAAAGGTGCGCAACGTCTTCAACTGGAACTATCATCGCTTCCCGGATCCAGAAGCATGGATCAAGTCGTACCATGAGCGAGGTATCCGTCTTCTTGCCAACATCAAGCCATTTATTCTCTACTCTCACCCCGACTACAAGCGCCTCAAAGAGGCAAAGGGTCTGTTCATCGACCCTCGCACCAAAGACGTCGCTACAATGAAGCTCTGGAGTGCCGGTGGAGGAGAGTCCGGCCTGGGTTCTCATGTCGACTTTACCAACTCGGAAACCTTTGACTGGTGGTACAAGGGCGTACAGCTCCTGAAGAGCCAGGGCATTGACGGCATGTGGAACGACAACAACGAGTACACTCTTCCCAACGATCTCTGGCAGATGACTCTGTCCAAAGACGGCAAGCAGGTCCAGACGGAGGCACCAAACATGGTCGGTCTCTGGGGTCGCAACCTCCACACCGAGCTCATGGGCAAGGCTTCGCACGATGCTCTGCTCGACATTGCTCCTCATGAGCGTCCGTTTGTTCTTACCCGTTCTGCCACGTCCGGTTCTGGACGTTATTGTGCTTCGTCCTGGTCTGGAGACAACGTTACCTCGTGGGCAGGCATGAAGGGAGCCAATGCACAGTCTTTGAACGCCGGTATCTCGCTCATCCACTGCTACGGTCACGACATCGGCGGCTTCGAAGGCCCGCAGCCATCTCCTGAGCTCCTCCTGCGCTGGATCCAGCTCGGAATCCACAGCCCGCGTTTCGCAATCAATTGTTTCAAGACGTCACCTCGCGACAACCAACTAGGAGAGGTCATCGAGCCGTGGATGTACCCTCAGATCATCCCACACATCCGCAAAGCAATCAAGCGCCGCTACGAGATCCTACCATACATCTACTCCCTCGCGCTCGAGAGCCACATGTTCGCCACACCGCCCCAGCGCTGGACAGGCTGGGACCACGAAATGGACCCGGAGGTATGGAGCAACAAGCTCGTCAAAGAAGGCGAAGAGCAGTACTGGTTCGGCTCATCGCTGCTGGTCGGCGGTGTCTACGAGCCCGGCGTCAGCGTCGCGAAAATGTACCTCCCGCGCAGCGCCGCCGAGTTCGACTACGGCTACGTCAACACGCACGCGCCGCACCAGTACCTCGCCAGCGGGCAGTGGGTCGACATCGAGTCCGTGTGGACAGACAGCATCCCGATCGTCGCGCGCGTCGGCACCGCGGTGCCGGTCGGCAGAGATGTCTTGACGCTGGTGCCCGGCGAGAAGGACCCGGCGTGCAAGAGCGTTCCGGCCGACGACTGGAGGGGTGTCGAGATCTTCCCGCCCAAGGCGTCGAGTCATGGCACGACGTTTGAGAGCACGTGGTATGAGGACGATGGCATCAGTAATAGCCCTACCATCTCCCCGTTCACGGTCAGGTATAGCTGCACCGAGGAGAAGATTACGTTTGGGTTCAAGAATGCGGAGGGTGAGAGGTTTGTGCCGCCGTGGAAGGATCTGGATGTTATCCTTTTGCCGGGTGATGAGAGGCACTTGGTCAGTGATATGGCTGTCCCGATGGAGGAACTGGGTAAGGACAAGGATGGTAGAGCGAGATGGAGGTTGCTGCTCAGCAAGGCTTAGATTGGGATTGATGCAGGTTTTAGGTTGATGATATAGATCGTATAAACCGTATAGATCACTTCAGTGAGTTTCCTCTGCTTTCAATCATAGCGCCGTGATTCGTCAGTACACAAGTCTTCGTGATGGCGCTGGAGTGGGCCGCAGAGGCTTCTCTCTGAGCTCGAAGACATAATATATCTCGACGCACATCTACGAACGACGTTTTGATCTCGATAACTGTGGTTTGAATGATGACCCTAGATTGATTGATAATCGTGATTTGAATCATAAAGATCATAACCGTGATTTGCATCACAATTAAGCTCCAAAAAGAAAAGCCCGTCATCAAGTCTCGCTAGGAATGAACACAATCAAGCAGTGAAAGATTGAGCCTTGATGATAACGACATCCTCAATAGGCCTGTCACCAGCACCAGTGCGAACACTTCCAATCTTCTCAACAACTTCCATACCCTGTACGACCTGGCCGAAGACAGTGTGCTTGCCGTTGAGATGAGGCGTGGCAGCGAGGCAGATGAAGAACTGACTGCCGTTGGTGCCAGGACCGCTGTTGGCCATGGACAGAACACCGGCGCCGGTGTGTTTGAGGGAGGAGTCGAATTCGTCCTCGAACTTGCCGCCCCAGATTGACTCGCCGCCACGGCCGGTACCGGTTGGGTCGCCGCCCTGCAGCATGAAGCCCGGGATGATACGGTGGAAGATGACGCCGTTGTACTTACCTGCGTCGGCGAGGCCGGCGAAGTTTTGGCATGTCTATGAGGGTTTAGAGAATGTGCGCGACGTCAGATTGAAAGACAGAGACTCACTCTTGGGGTCTTGTCGCTGTAGAGGGCAATAGTGATGTTGCCGTAGTTGGTCTCCAAAAGAACTCCGGCAGGCTTGTCTGTGGTGGCAGCGTTGTTGCTGGCTGCAGCTGCAGCAGGCATGCTGCTCTGGGTGCTGCTCTGAGGTGGAGGGGCGGAAGAAGTCGAGCTTGGTGCTGCTGACCTCTGCTGTGTAGACGTAGACGACGGGGTAGTCGACTGCGAACTTTGCGCCGGCTCGTCCTTGTCGTGCTTGAATAGCTTCTTGAGTTTGTCCATCGTGATGCTTGTTTGATTGGTAATGATGAAGTGCAAAATTGGACGTGAGAGTGTTGGTGAAAGAGTAAGGTCTCTAAGAGCAATGGCTTGGAGGGGGTGCGGTGCCCTGTTTCTGAAGAGCGGCGGACGCGGAAGGTGCAGCGGTCTGACGCGCCAAGACAACGACATCATATGGCTTTTTTGTCGCTTCTTGTGACTGCTACCGGCCCGACACATATCAGTAAAATCAGAACGCGATATATTCAAGGTATTCTCGAGGAGAAATCATGGCTGCGGCAATCTCGAGGCGTATGGTATGCATTGGAGATATCAATATATTTTGACGTAGTTTGTTGTAACACTTTCAGCTCTCGAAACAGGAGGAGACTGAGGAGGCAGAGGTCCGTCGCGAGGATCAAGACAAGATAAATCGATTCAGTACGCTCCATCGAAAGGTGGGCTCGCTTGAAGAGCAGCTCAAACAGAAGCAGGTAAGCTCATATAGTATCCTGTTGTTGAAGTCGAAGCTCACAGTGTCCCAGAAAGAAAAGGAAGACTTGGAAGAAGTGTCTATGGAACTGGAGCTTGCAGACGAAGACGAAAAGATCTCGTGAGTCCTCGCAATAACTCGACCGGTATTGACTACAGCTGATGAAAATGACAGATTCAAGATTGGAGACTCGTTCATGCTTCTCCCTCTACCAGAAGTCCAGGAACAACTATCAAAATCTGTTGATAAGATCAACGACGAAGTTAGTGTTCTGGAAGAGAAGCTGGAAGTCATTCGCGACGAGATGTCCCAACTCAAAGCTGCTCTCTATGGACGATTCGGCCGTAGCATCAACCTTGAAGCGTAGAGCCTTTGCGCGTATACTTCACGACGAGGCTCTGGCGCCGATGTGACACCGTTGGTTGAGCCATTCATTGGAATCGAGACACCCGTATCCACGATCCCTCAGTATGAGCCACAGGGATGATGCTAAAGCGCAGCGCAGCGCCGACATGTACGCGTTGATGGTATTCGGCCGACCAGACGGCCGAGGAGTTTCTTCGCCGAATCATCAATCCCCTCCAACGGTGATGCAGAGTTGATGGAACGCAGACAGCTCGAATGTTGCGAACGCCTGGATCTGCCAGCATATGGACTTGTGTTGTAGTTGAGGCGACCGAGAGAAGCAATAGATGCTCCCAAGCCACACCAAAAAAGAAACCACAAGCACTGGAGCCAGCTAAAGGCAGCACGTGGATCACTGTGTATAAAGTTCCGACAGGAGCGTCGAATTAAGTCACTCGAGAGTAGGAATGCCTCCTTCTATGGCTCCTCTTTTCTCACATTTCTCCGACCGTTCGTTCGTGCGTTGAAACGTTGTCCAAATTTATCATGTGAACGCATGTCTCTGATAATATGCATTTATGCAAAGCATCGGACAAAACAATTACTACCAGACAAAGAGTGATCCGCTGGCCGTACTCAGCCTTGGTGGTATTTCTTCTGCGCCTCGAAAACCACGACAGCAAGGCTTCCAAAACTTTGCTGAGAGATCCTGAAGCCTTTATGAACGACATACGGTAGTACATGTATGTAGGCAGACAGATTGAGATCATCACTGAAGTGTCAACACGCGGGATTCGGCATAAGAATGGTTCTCCCGGAACGTTGGAATTGCTGTCCATCATTGCTCCATACGGAAGTTTCCCCACTTTTGCATCACTGGACCTGCCAATCGCAGGGCAGGAGCGACCAAATCTCGCGCTCCGTCGTCGGCCGACGCTAACTTACCAGAGAATCCAAGGGGTTTCTGACATTTTGGTGGGGAACGCATGAGGAAGGCTCGATCAGGATCAAGATCAGGGCTGCTCAGGGCTGTGCAAAACGAGAAACCGCGCAAACCGCACAAACCGCTCTTGCCGGATGGCCGGAATGGTGATGCCTGTTCCGTATTTCGTACCTACCTATCGTATTCAACCCAGGCCGCCCTGCTCGACTATGGCCAACTTGGATTTCTATCTCTGCTTCAACACATCTTCCTGAACAACACACTGCGCTCCTCGAATTACTGTCAATCGACTCATTATCGGTTTTTCACTCGCTACATATCACCTCAAATCTTCTTCGATCCGCCGTTTCCCACCCTCGGTATCAGGCACAGGCACCAAAGGCCGCGTCAGCTCCGTCTTCCGCAGCACCGGAGCAGCCATCACTTCGTACAACTCGACGTATAAGCGTAAAGCGTCCAAGCATCAAGAGATAGAAGTATACTCCACTGAGTCATTATGGCTGCCGCTCAGTTTGCCCAAATGGGCTCCATGCCCAACATGATCAAGAATGATCTTGACATGGACACTTTCTTCGACTTTAGCCAGGCCACACCATCACACGATCAAAGGTCGCCATCGAGGGCATCCGTTATTACTGGACCATCAACACAAACTGCAAACAATATTTCATATGACGATGCAGATGACAGACAAATCTTCGCCGGTCCAAGTCACGAATACGATCGCTTTAAACAACAGACTGGAATACCTGTTGGTGATGTCGGTGGCCTTTCACACTTGAACCAGCCCATCGACTCCTTCGGCGGCTTTAACTCTGGCATTGACGAGATGAGCTTTGGCTCTGGCATGGATGGTTGGGCTACTGGTCTCGACATGGATGCTGATATGAACATGGGTTTTGCTTCCAGCATGCCTACCAACTTCTATCCACCACGGAATAACTCGAGGGGCGACTTCATTGACCCGACCAACATGGATGCTGTTGAGGAACCGCAAAGCAATGTCGGTAGGCTGTGGCCTGGTATGCACCAGCAACAAGCCCAACAACTCGCGATTGCCAAAGCCAGGGCTCAGCAGCAGCAGCAGCAGCAGCAGCAACTACAACAGCAACAACAATTCATGCGCCATCAACAAATGCAACAACAGCAACACCATCAGATGCAGCAACAACAACAACAACAACAACAACAACCACAACAGTCCAAGGTCACTGGTAAGCAACGAGCTTCCTCTCAACAGACCGACCCCCACACCGAAGAGAGCATTGCTCGTCTCCTCAACAACATGCGTCAGAACACCCACGCCGCCATCTCCGAGGACGACGACGATGCTTCGAACAGCTTCATGGCCAACATGTCTCGCATGAAGAAGGACGAGGAGGAGATGGACGATGATGAGAGACTCCTCGCTAGTGATGAGGGCAAGAAGCTTAGCAGCAAGGAGCGTCGTCAACTTCGTAACAAGGTCTCCGCCCGTGCTTTCCGTTCTCGCAGAAAGGGTAAGATATTGTGCCTATCTCTCTCTCAGCGAAAGTCGTTACTAACATACCTCCCAGAATACATTGGCCAGCTCGAAGGTGATCTTGCCATCAAGGACAAGGAATGCTCTACACTCAAGTCACACAACAACGCTCTTACCGAGGAGAATGAGCGTTACAGAGCCTTGATTCAAACCCTCCTTCGCCACCCATCCTTCACCCCATTCCTCGACGACATCTCAAAGGACCCGGCTTTTATCACCTCGCAGCAAACTCGTCAGCCTCAACCACAGCAAGCTTCCGCTTCCACTCCTGCCCCTTCCGTCCCATCTTCAAACCAACCACAACCACAAAACGTCCAAGCTCAGGCCAACAACCACCGTCAAATGCAGAACGTCAAGCACGAGGGCCAACCGCGTAACCTGTCCACCATCTCTGAAGCCCCTGTCGACCTCTCTCTGCTAAACCTTAACCACGCCGACGGTAACTTTGCCCAACAACAGCAGCAACAACAACAACAACAACAACAACAACAACAACAAAACATGCCTTTCGACTTCTCACAACCTCAGATCTATGCCGCTCACCAGCTTCCTCAGGGCCCCTCCCCTCTTGACCTTACTCTCGACCTTGTAAAACAGAACCACGACGAAGACGACTTCTGTTTCAACGGTATGAACTGGTAGATGCTACTGTCAGACATGTCACTTGACCATCACGAACATTGCACCAAAACGTGCACCACTTTTGCATCATCATGAACATCGGCGTTACAATGGGCGTTTTGGAGAAGTCAAGATCCACGGATCCGTGCACACCAAAGGCACGTTGGAGGAATTGTATACATTTCGCATATAATTTGTCTATAGTTGTAGATAGGTTTTCCCAATCCTTCACGAACGATATAATTATGGTTTATACGCCGTGATGCTCCTGTCCAATGCACCCCTGCTGATCAATACAACGAATATATGTTTAAAGGTGAGGCTCTTCGGCTATGCATGACGTACTGTACAGAACACTACATGTACAGTGAGTCGGAGCAAAAATTCGGGGTCGCGTACTTCAAGAACATCATCACCTCGTGATGGGTCGATGATTCCCCGTCCACTCCTTACATCTCTTTGTACATGAGTAGTTTTCCTTTACGACTACCGTGCTCATTCTCTGGCCACCGGACTAGCACACTGGCGTGCAGCACCACCATCTCTTCTCGAATCTCTACTCTTACGAAGTTACGACCAAAGCAGTACTCTGCACACACGACCTATTGCTGCCGAGTCAACCTCATACTACAGGGACGACGGTGGTATCAGACGTCCAGACCACTACTAAAGACCAAACGCATTTCGAACGATACTTCTGGCCGACCCTCGGGCTTTTTGGCAGATGGTAGCAAGATCAGAAGCATGCGTAACTCTCTTCAGTTCATCACGACTCCGACGGCCGACACGCCCGGTACGACACTTTTGCTACAGTTCGACAACAAGAGATACCTGTTCGGCAGTCTTTCTGAGGGCACACAGCGCGCCTGTATCCAGCAAGGCGTGAGACTACTCAGGCTCTCTGATGTCTTCATCACTGGACGCACAGAATGGCGCAATGTGGGTGGGCTCCTGGGCATGATCTTGACATTGGCCGATGCTGGGGCATCGAGCTTAGCTGGTGCTGTCGAAGAGCAAAGGAAGAGATTGGTCAATAAAGCCAAAGAACAGAATAATGGTCAAGTGGATGAAAAGCGCCTGCAGGAGCAGCTGAAGGAATTCACCGAGAAGGAGAAGCCGAGTTTGGCGCTGTATGGCACAAGGAATCTCAACTACCTCATGGCCACTGCAAGGCGATTTATCTTCCGACAAGGAATGCCGCTCACTGCGCACGAGTCAACGGTCGATGGGACTCTACAGGACAGCGAGAACATTGCGCATAAGCAACCGTTTTTCCAAGATGAAAATATCAAGGTCTGGTCCGTATGTGTGGGGCCTGAAAGTACAACACCGCCTTTCCTCCATGGGGCAAAGAGTCCTCGGAAACGAAGTTATGATCAGATGCATGAGCGGGGAACCCCTGCTTCACCTTCCGCAAACTCTCCCGAAGACGTTCAAAACTTGGTCAAGAACGTGGTCCATCATATGTTTGACTCCGACTGGAGAAGGGATGCCCTTTTCGAGATCAAGCTCCGCGATGCGAACAATGCGGCGCAGCTTTTCGTGCGAAAGGACAACCAGATTCAGAAGTACACAGGTCCACAACCAGGTGGCAAAGCGCCTCTCCCGGACATTACTGTTCTCGTCCGGAAACCCTGGCCTGGTGCTGTAATCGAGACGCTGCCTCCAACAGAACCAGCGAGGGAAGCCGTCTCCTACATTGTCCGAAATCATCCTCAAAGGGGCAAGTTCCATGCGAACAAAGCCGAATCTTTAGGAGTCAAGGACAAGACTTTGTATGGGCGATTGACTCATGGAGAGTCTGTGAAGAACGAAGAGGGGAAAACTATCACACCCGACATGGTCCTGGGTCCGAGCAGGATCGGTGGAGGAGCCGCCATCATCGATATTCCATCAGTCGACTATGTCCAGCCATTGATCTCGCGTCCTGAGTGGGCCTCGAAAGAGCTCATGTTAGGCGTGGGAGTCTTCATCTGGAATCTTGGACCAGGAGTAGCTGCATCTCCGGAATTGAAACAGTTCATGGAACAGCACTCCGAGTGCAAGCACATCATCTCTTCACCTGAGTTTAGTGCCAATCGCCTACATTTTGACTCGGTGGCAGAGTCGACTATTCGCTTATCTACAATAGATCCTGCTCGCTATGTTCTGCCCAACCACGATAACACGCCGCCGGCCCAACTTCCAGAACCTTTCGTTCTTGCAGATCGAGGACTTGTCGTGGACCTGGAACCCGCTGTACTCATCAAACCCCAGCCACAAACATATGTGGACGAGGCGGCTGTCAAGGCTGAAGTATCTCCAGAGGTCGCGCAGGTCGCGGCACTGGCGCATGATGATATCGAAAAGGATCAGACGGCTCTCACGGAGTGGGCCAACAAGGTGCCGCAAAAGGAATCCGAGATCATCACACTTGGCACGGGTTCGGCACTTCCTTCCAAATACCGAAACGTATCTGCAACCTTGGTCAGGATACCAGGCTGGGGCAACTTGCTACTCGACTGCGGAGAGAATACACTGGGGCAGTTGAAGCGAGTTTTTCCTCTTGATGAGTTTGAGAAAATGCTGAAAGATCTTCGCATGATCTGGATCAGTCATATGCATGCTGATCATCATCTCGGAACAGTCTCCGTTATCAGAGCCTGGTACGAAGCCGTGCACGGCTCTCAACCATCGAACGACACGTCACCAGCGTCCTCACTTTTTAGCGCTCATAAAATGTTCGGCCCAAGTCAGAAGCGCTTAGCAGTGGTCTCAGACACTCCCATGATCCACTGGCTCTGGGAGTACAGCCAAGTCGAAGACTATGGTTACTCTCGCCTTGCCCCTCTTGACATCTCCCGCAATGTTCCCCACAAGAATGAAATCTCACTCATGAACTGGTTCACACCCCTAGACTCGGCAGCGCCCGAAGACCCCCTCGCCGTCTTCGAGACCCAGGGCGAAAAGAACCGCCGCCGGCGCGTCCCTGCCTCCCTCCTCGGCCTGTCCGAAGTCCAAGCAGTGAGCGTAACGCACTGCTCAGGCGCGCGCGCCGTCTCCATCACGCTCCCCTCGGGCTTCAAAGTAAGCTACTCGGGCGATTGCCGGCCCTCAAAGGACTTTGTAAACATCGGACAGAACAGCACAGTCTGCATCCACGAAGCGACGTTCGACGACGAATTGTCCGGCGACGCGCAGGCCAAGCGACACAGCACCACGTCCGAGGCCCTCGGCGTCGCCAGCAAGATGAACGCCAGGGCCTGCGTGCTGACGCATTTCTCCCAGCGCTACCAGAAAGTGCCGGTGCTGGAGTACACCGAAGACGACAGCACGGCAGACGCAATGGCACTGACAGATGACGCTGACGACGCCGGTGCCGACGACGACATGGCGCCGAACACGGACACCGCCACCGTCAACGACGACGACGAGACCCGTGGTGCGGAATCGGGCCCGGCGAGGACGACCGTCAAGCTCAAGGCGGGCACCGATATGAAAGTCTGCGTCGCGTTCGACTACATGCGCGTCAAAGTGGGCGAGATCGCGGAGATGGAGAAATTCACACCCGCGCTGCTGGAGTTGTTCGCAGATGAGGAGCGCAGGAAGGCCGCTGAGAAGGAGAAACGCGTGGCGGATACGGAGAAGGCGAAGGTCAAGGGAAAGAAGAAAGGAGGTGACAAGGAACCCGGGGAGAGGGTCAAGGGGAAGAAGGAACCTGGTGAGAAGAAGCAGAAGAGATCCAAAGACGCAGATCCCGCTACCTCAGCACCTGCCACCGAAAATGACACGGACATGGTTGATGCCAAACCCCGAACAGAGGAGATTAAAGACGAGGGACAGAAGAAGCAGAAGAGTAAGAGGAATAACTAGCGAGAGCATGGTGTACACCGAGATGTTGGTGTATGGTAATTGTAGATATGACATGCTTGATCACTTCATCATGAGATCTTGCCCTGTTCGTATGACTATGTCCTCTTGAGTATGATCTACTGCATATAAAAAGATATGGTACAGTGGAGTAGTACAGCAGCTAAATCCCTTCGGGCTCAAATTGGATAGTACGGAGTTGTTTGTCAACGTGGATAGCTCCGTGAGTCGTTCACTCGTGTAGGCTTCGAACGGTTTTCTCTCGTGACTTACTCGTTGTGTGGCACAGCAGAGTATTCCCATTACTTCGCAGACGACACTGTGAGAGTCGTCGATCGACAGCCGCGAAGCATAATCACGAAAGATCATGCAAGAAATACAAGATCACAAGACCATTCTTGTTAAAGAGCGTAATAAAAGGTCGGCCGGAATGAGCGCCGAGCCACTGTCAAAAGGCAAAAAGAATAGCCACCACGCACAACAAACCAAAAAGGCAAACCATTACCTCCCCTCCAATCACAAAACAACGAAAGACCAAACACACAAAACAGGATCCTCCGCAAGCACCATTACCAGTCAAAGCCCGCAAACAATAAGAAACCAAGCAAAGAAACCCTCCACGACAACCATTACCATCGCATCTAGCAATTTATCCAGAGAAGGCGACGCCTCCGAATGAGACTTGACGAGGGCGACAGCTCTCCTCGTTGCGCCACGCTCCGCTGCCGAAATTTCCGTTCTCCAAGCCTCCGTAGTCGGTGCGCTGTAACAGATCCCATGCGTTGTGTGGTGGTATAGGAATCTGAATCTTGACATGCGGACCGCAAGCCCAATCCGTGTTCACCCATTTGTTGTTCGTCTTGTACTTGATCGTGTGTGTCTTTTTGCCGAGCCTACGGCTACCGAGGAACTTGCCGTTCCAGCCACCAGGCCTATATCTACCATCCATCTTGCCGTTCCAGCCATTGTTCTTGCGGTCGAAGTAGTGTGCGACGACAAAAGCGGCCTTGATGCAGTATTGTCTTTCCTTCATGTCGAGTTCGACACTTTCCATGTTCGGCCGTTTCTGGTTCTTGTTGTTGTTGACCTGGTTGATCCGCTCGAGTTTATTCGCTCTCTCGAAGGACATATTGTCCTCAATCTCCTGACAAAGGAACTGATACGCACGGGCGACATACTGTCTCTGTGCTCTGTCGAGGATGGCGGGAGATGTGATGTACGGGTCTCTTGCGAGAGGACCTGGGAAGGGGTAGGGGGAGACGTTGTTGAAACGCGAGCCACCACGAGGAGTCTGGCCAACTGCTGGAGTACCGGGCAGTTCTCTGGATGTATTTGATAGTCCCACGGGGTTCGGAGTTTCATCGCGGCCATAAATAGCTCGGTTGGATGCTGGAGTGTCTGGGTCTGCAGGGTTCGTGACACGTGGCGATGCTGGCGTAATCCCATCTGGATCGGCTTCTACTGGCTGCTCTTGAGGGGCACCTGCCGGTAGCTGGGTGTTGCCCGGGACATCCTCCGCTTCCTCAACGGGCTCATCATGGGCTGGTTCCTGATCAGATGTTAGGGTGCTTAGTAGGCTTGAAGTAGATATAGTGCGAACTTGGCTGGCTTTTCGGGCTCGATCAACGCCGCCGGGGCTTGCCTCTTCTCCCAATGTGTCGTCTACTGTGTTTCGACGGGAAACCTGCATCAAGACGTCAGGTTCGGTATAGGAAAAGAAGGTAAATGTGACTCACTTCGGTATTGGTTTTGGATAATTTCCTGAAAGCATTTCTCCAACTGTACCTACCGTCAGCGCCGAGCATCGGGCTTTCACTTGGACAACGAGAACTCACAAAGAATCTTGACGAGGGTCAGAAGCTGAAGCAGCCGTAGTTGCTGCACTAGGGTTGCGATCGGCAGAATTTGGTCCAGACGTCGAACTGTTCCGGTTTTTCTAAAACTTCAACCTACCCCAGCGGTCGATTGTTGTTGTTGTACGAACTCGGTACGCTGAATCTGATGCTCGTTCACTTAATCGACGGTTAGCGAATCGATCAAGGAAAGTGTTTCGTATTGCGTTTCTCCGAGACACCATTGGAGGAGGGGTAACAGACGAATTGCTTCCATCACGAGCATCGGTCGAAGGACCAGGTGGTGTTGTTGCATCCTGGGTGGGAGGTGCAAGCGATGCTGTTGTATCCTCCAACGGAGGAAACGGTTCTGTCGTATCTTTCGGTGGCACCGGTGGCGGTACTGTCGTATTCCTGGGAGGGACAGGAGGCGGTCCTGTCATATCCTTTGGTGGGACTGGAGGCAGTGGTGTCGTGTCCTCTGGTGGGACTGGAGGCAGTGGTGTCGTGTCCTCTGATGGGACTGGAGGCTGTGCTGTCGTATCTTTTGGTGGAACTGGAGGCAGTGCTGTTGGATTGCTCGACAAAGGTTGTGAACGATCCGGCTTGCACACGTCGTCCGCCGTGTTGAGAACGTTGGGGGTCATGTTGTCGAAGTCGCAGTCTAACAGTTGGAATGGCGGTTGAGATGCCAATGAAGGATAGAAGAAGTAAAACCTGTAGATTAGTGATGAAGAACAAGTGCGTGGCGGTGGAGGTGAAAGAGAAGAGACGGAGCGAGATGATAGCAACATATACTTCAGGTTGATTCTCATCAGACAGCAGGAGCCGACCAAACAGTGCAGCACCTACATGTACTTTCCTTAATTTACGTGGTCGCCCTTTCTGTTTGATATTGCTCCCTACGGTGGCCAGTGCCTTCCTTACCATGCCTACGGCAGGAGGTGTATTGTTGGCTATAGCCTCTTGATTGTATCTTTTCAGGCTCGAAAGAAGACTGACCAGAAAAAGCGACGTGATCGAAATTTCGTGATCAAAGATGATCTCTACATTAAAGACGCGAAGTCATTGTTACATCAGTATAATATAATTTAGCTACCTACCAGCCAGCAAGTGATGTGTCGAGTTACGACTGGAGTGAGGTTGACCGATTGATATTCTGCCAGGCGGTCAGATAAGGTAGCCGCGGGTGACAGCCAGTCACATGCAAGGGGTCAGCCACGTTCTGGCTGCCACACTTGGCTAAAATCAGGTTGGCGTATAGCGGGCCTTGCCGTCCGACAGATCGCCTTTCCCAATTCAGGTACAGGGAAATCAGGGTATGCGTTCCAGCCTAGAAATATTATTGTGATATGACATGTTCGTCCTGATAACAATCAACTCATCATTTCAGCAAGTTCTCCCAATTGTCTTGGTATAGACATACGTGGCTTCTTGGCTCTTGCGTTTATATCGCTGCTACCACCTGACCAATACTAAACTTTGCCGGTTCGACCGGACCAGACAGTGACAGCCCGCGGTACTTTACCTTGCTCCCTTGGCCTATTTCTTCTCATTACACCTCAGAAACGAGTTCAATTCTGTCACATCTGACTTGGATTGTAAAGCCATGTCTTCACTTAATTCGCCTCGTCCTTCTGGGATCTTGAAGAATGATTACTTCGACCCTGTCGCGTCACCGAGCTCATTACTGGGCATGTCACAAGCAATGTCTCCACGGTCGACACCAAAATCACTTTCGTTTGCCCCTCAAGCGGAGGTGATCTCTCCTCTTATGCTGGGTAATATGAAGGACGTCGATGATTTGGACCTGGATCGTCTTCCCTCACATCGGAGGCCAAAAGTCAAGGGTCCTAACTCCAAGCGCCTCTCTGGACGCCCATCGACCCCATCATCAGCGGTTTCTCTTCAATCTTTTGCGGAAGAGGGCACCGACATGGCCGAGAGTGAAGCCACCAGCAGTCAATCTGAGCAACATCAGTTTGACAGTCGTCTGGTCGGCCAGATCACTACCTGGCTTCGAGATGAAAAGCACAAACACGAAGCTCGTCGGTCCAAAAGGAAAGCCAAAGCCAACGGTGCTCACAAGACCAGCACTTCACAGCCGCATATCGATGGGTCGAATCCTCTGAAAGACTTGGTTGACGACCAAGAAGATGATGAAGTCGATTTTGGCAAACTAGAGCAAATCCTCAAGGAGTTCTTGCCTTCCAGGCCATCGTCCTCACGACGGCCTTCGACATTACTGCGGCGGAGACCTTCTGCCCGTATGCTACATCGAGCATCAACAACTTCTATTGGTGCTTCCTCTGATACCGAATACTTCGATGGCGATGTAGTCGTTCCATCTGCCGAAGCCGTCCTGGATAATAGCAAGACTCTGGGCTACAACGGCGGTGGCGCCCAGTCGACCGATGAACTTTCATTGACCCGGACCATGACATCTTCTCAAGAGTCTTGGAGCCGCTTCAAGTTCGAAATCGTCAGACTTACACACACGCTTCGCCTCAAAGGCTGGAGACGTGTACCCATGGACATGAGCAACGAGATCGAGGTTAGCCGCCTTAGTGGTGCTTTGACTAATGCAGTTTATGTCGTCTCTCCTCCTCAAGATCTGCCACAACCAGACACGAGCGCCGAAAAGCCTGCGTCCAAGAGGAAACCTCCGAAACTGCTGCTTCGTATCTACGGTCCTCAGGTCGAGCATCTCATTGACAGAGAGACCGAACTATCAATTTTGAAACGATTGGCCCGCAAGAAAATCGGACCACGTCTGCTAGGAACGTTCAGCAATGGTCGCTTCGAGGAATACTTCCATGCTTCACCGTTGACCCCGGACGATTTGCGCAACTCGGGCACAAGTCGACAAATCGCCAAGCGTATGCGCGAACTTCACGATGGAATAGAACTCCTCGACAAGGAACGTGACGACGGTCCGTTTGTCTGGCGAAACTGGGACAAGTGGGTACAAAGGGTGGAAGAGATAGTTCTGTGGTTAGACGATCAGGTCAACAGGAAGCAGTCTGATGATGCTGCCAGTGCTACATCTGATCGTGCTTTTGTTTGCGGCACGGAATGGCATGTCTTCAACAAGGCTGTGCAAGAGTACAGGAAGTGGCTGCTCAAACAGGCTGGAGGTCTGCAGAAACAAAGCAACCAACTCGTCTTTGCCCATAATGATGTGAGTGGTTCCATCGTGCATGAGAACATCGTTCATGACTGACCAATTTTCTAGACCCAGTACGGTAACATTCTTCGAGTGCTACCTTCGGGCACTTCGCCTCTTCTCTTACCAGCCAACACTCACAAGCAACTCATCGTCATCGACTTTGAGTACGCAAGCGCAAACACACCTGGCTTGGAATTCGCAAACCACTTCACAGAGTGGTGCTACAACTACCACGATGCAAACGCTCCATGGAGGATCAATACCAACGGGTACCCAAACACAGAAGAGCAGGACCGCTTCATCCGAGCATACGTCCGACACAGACCCGACTTCAACGTGCAAACACCAAAGATGACGCCAGTGCAGACGCCCTTAGAGATCCAAATCCAAAGCCGAACCGCATCAAGGGACACTCAGGGCCAAAGCATTGATAGCAGGATAGGAGATCGTCGCCCTGGACCATTGCAAAGTATCTCGAACTTCGTGCACGACGCCCGTGGCCCACCATCGGCAGGCACCGCATCGCCAGGCTTCACGACCCTGCCTCCACCATCAATCAACGAACCCAACGAGGTTTCCGAAGCTGAAGAGACCGAAGTCGCCGCGTTGCTAAAGCAGACCCGCGTCTGGCGAATGGCCAACACCGCGCAATGGGTGGCATGGGGTATCGTGCAAGCCAAGATCCCAGGTATGCCGTTGCACGAGGATATCGTCGCGACTCCAACCATAGAACTCCCGGACGGCGTCAATGATGCCATGACAGAAATGTCGCTCAACGGACACACGGCGCAGAACGCCGCCGAGGTGGAACAAGATGCTGAAGAAGAGGCTGCTGAGGAGGAGTTTGATTACCTGTCCTATGCTAGAGATCGTGCCATGTTCTTCTGGGGCGATGCTGTCAAGCTTGGATTCGTCAAGCTGGATGAACTGCCAGCGGACGTCAGGAGGGATGTCAAGATTGTGGAGTACTAGGAGGACTCGGAACCGAGGAGGTGTCGGTCACGGAGATTGAGGGATATGGAACTATGTCAAGGTCAGACTAAAGTGAGAAAGATTTAGGTCAGACATAAGTCAGAGAAACGATAGTTGTTGAACGACATGATCAAGCCGTGACTTCGAGAGTGCCATTGTTTCGATCAGATCGGTGATGGTCAGGTCCTCGGTGTAGGCGAGAGTAGTATGGCGCAGTGACTGCTGTCTGTCAGCTTCATTATGCGAGTGCGATGCAAGTGAGTGGTGCAATTTAGAGCGCTTGCTATCGTAAGGTGAGGTTGCAGTGTGCAGTGCGGCTCAAATTGCGTAGAGTAACCTCACAGAGTACTGCAGCCCACGTCACATCGTGGCGCTCATAGAGAGTACCAGTAATACCATCTCAGCTGTCAACGAGGATGTTTCGTTGCTTCTTGTGGCTCAGCCTATTGCCATTGAGAGCTGATAGTAGGGCTGATATGGCGCCGGCTGCGTCCGTCTGAGGTAAGCATGTTATCAAGCCGATTGGGCACCGATATTAATATGTAGTGTATCTGGTATGGTCGCAATCTGGTTCAGATGCCCGAGATGCTGCAGCCTTGTCACAGGGCTATTGCTTGTTCTTGCTAGTGTGAGATGATGAGATTGTACCTACCATGGGACCAAAGGGGAGGTTGTTCGGATCATGAAATAATACAATCAGCGCAAACATCATCGCCTACCTTCACCCTCATTTGTCTTAATCGAAGACTCGGGTGACAGTCTTTAGCTTGGGTCTCGCGTACGCTTAGCGTACCTTATGATAAAAAGACGAGTAGTGTCAAATTGGATCGCTTAACAAAGATCGCTTTTTGATGATGATGATGATGATTTGGGGGGAGAAGCGGCAGACAATCAAAACCAGCAGATTCCCGATCACGGTCGGCTCCGACGGTAGGAGAAGCCGGAACTTCTTAAAGGAGTAGTCGGAGCGACTGTGGAAGACCCATTTATAACTTCTTGGAAGACCACGCCAAGTCGAGTTTCGCCGGGCGTGCCGAAGACAGCCCTAGGACGCCCCGCTACCATTGTCCTGACTCCAGCACTGATCAATACGTCTGGAGAGCGTTGCGGTTATGAAGGAAAACTTGTATGGGTGCGGCGGTCACCGTGCTCAGAGGACCTGGAGTTCATTATCAAGTTAACTTTCAAGCGACCGTTGCGTGCAACGTGTGGATCGACATGCTGCACGGGCAGGAAAAGTCAATAATCAACGTCTGGCACAGCGATCGCGTCGAGGTGATCGATTTGGTATGGCCTCAATGAGGTCGGATGATATGCAAGACTTATAGAATATAATATGATGTAGTATACCTTAGGACAACAACCACGGACGATCGTGGTAATATCAACGAGTAAGAGGCAACCACGGTACGACTTTGAAATATCGAGTGACGTCTACCACGTGTGGGTCCTGCCCAGAAACGCCATGGCACGTGAGTTGGACAGAGCGGGTTTTGAAGCCACAGTTAAGGCCGTACTGTACGTGACGGTCGCATTACATGCATCACCTCATGTATCAAACAATCGAATTGGAAACATTGTTGGCTCCTGATGGGGCGCCGCTTCGATAGCTATCAGACTATTGCTGCAACACAGTGAAAAATCCAAGAAGAAGTTTCCGTCGGAATCAGGTCTCGTGATCTCGCTTGCATTTATTATTATCCCTACTGATCTGCGATGGACAGAAGTCAGGTCATGTCAGGAGTGGAGGACCCGATGTCAATAAGCCTTGAGGCTGTGCTGTCGGATTTGCGCGAACCGTGGACTAAAAATAACACAAACAAGCTCACGATGGGTTCGCAGAGCAGAAACAAAAGCCAATAATGCGGGTGTAAAAAATGCACGACATCAGACATTCGATTCAGCAGGGATGTCTGGGTCTAACACTCTGCAACATGACGATGGTTGCACCGTACTGTATCCTCACGGCGACTCTCCCTCCGGAGCCTCAGATGGTTACCGCACCCTTCGATGAGAAGTTCATTCTTCATGCCCATCGTTGCAGTATTTCGATGACACCTACCGTAATGCTCGGTTGTGTAAGTTTCCGTCCTTTAGCGGCGCGCAAGCTTGGTCTCGCCATGCGTGAAGTGATCATGCGACTTTCGACAGTCTCGCTACGAACTCACGTGCGGCGTCTCACGAGAAGTCTGACCTGACCGAAATGAAGGAATTTCCCGTACCAAGAGCGTCTGTGACATGCGAATTTCCTTGACACTGCAGTAACATTGGCGACCGAAGCGCGGGCTTAAAGACCCAGAACACAACGGTAGGAGTGTGGTAGCGCTGTGATCGAGAAGCACCGAGTCTGGTCCTGAACCCACTTGTTGCTGCTGCTGCAAGAATCGTTTGCAAAGAGTCAGAAACCAGACTGCCCATGTTTTTGCTCTCCAGGTTCCACGCAAGAACGCGCGGACGTGGGACATCTAGGTTTCTAACGCTGTTCAAACTGGTAACACCTGTTGCTGCTACTGCCATATGCTTTCATTCGATCCGACTTCCAGCGAATGAACACAGGTGCAACCAATATAATTTTTACATGTATTATTACAACATGAATGTCTGATGATGGCAGTGGTGACTTTGCCCCTCATTTTCAATCGGCCGTTAAGAAAGGACCATCAAGACGGAAGGACCATCCGCGATCGTCCATGCGTTGCAAACTCTAAACCTGCTCGTCTGTCGCTCTTGCAGTTGCTTTGGGGTCGCTCCTGCGTTGTTCAGTAATCAACGTATCTTTCCATAGACCATTCTGAAATAACAATGAATAAGGTATTGATAATGTCGTGCTCGTCAGAGCCATAGCGCAACTTCCGTAGACTGGGATGCACTCAAGTCTCGTCATTCTCACCGCACTAGGTCCCTGCAGTTATCTATTCATGCACTGTTGCATCGATCAATGCCATGCTTGGCCGCTCAGCAGGTTGTGCATAGCGAATTGCATCTCTCTGACATGCTTTCATATGCACATGCAAGCCGGCGCGCTCAGGGTTTTCCGGATACGGCAGCCTTTCCCTGCTGATGTCGTGTCGGCGGGGCCAAGATGGGTTCCGTGGGCTGAATCACATTATAATTCGGCAAAGACCGTGGGTCCTTCAGAATGAATCTGCACTTTTTTGGCTGCAGCCTGGAATCGACTTACCGCTTCCGTAACCTACCACCCACGTACTGTGCTAACCCAGTATCACTTTCTCACTACCACTGCACCCTGCTTTGGTGCCGCCTGTCACGCTCATCCGTGCCCTACTGCTACCTTACGCTCCCCATGCTGGTCCGTCCGTCCTGATGATCTTGCCAGATCCGAGCTGCAAGCCAGCCAAACGCTTCCGCTCTCCATGGCTGTGCACCCTGCACGGTAGATCCACGTCCAGCTTCTCGCTTGTCTGAACTAATACCGTTAGTCTCTTGGTCACTACTACCGTGACTGTACCGATAGCTACCACCTATGCCTACCGTCCGTTTTCACGTTACCTCCACCCATCGCGTGGAGCTGTACCAACGTCATGAACCCTATTGCAACCTTGACACCCGAATCTCTTTCAAACGGTAGGTTAATTATAGTACCTCGTTCCAATCATCCCAAACCGTCCGCTGTCTTTCCCTGACGCACACACCTCATGTGATATATCCATTCCATGCCCATACCACCTCAAAAGACCTATTCTACGCTTCATCAACCTCCACCTTACTCGAACGCAGCTCCCCAGGCCTCTAATTTGCAGAGCCTGACCACAGTCGCTACTCACATTAAGCTACTAGGATCGATAGTCTGACTTCTCACTCGCTTACAATACATTCTCGACCTGCATCATTCTAAGTCCGCAACATCTCAATACGCGCGCTACCGTTCTCGAATCTACACTGGGGAAGCCGATAAGACATATTCATTTTCACCTGTGGACTTACTTGTCCGTTGCTATAGACGCTTCCGGCATCTGGTGACAAGCCTCGATCCTCGTATTCCAGCAGGTCCCCTGCCGATCATTGACGTTTGGAGTACCTACGAGAGCCGCAATCACACCCACCACACAACAGCTGTTTCCGACTTTCATATCCACTTATCAAAACATTCACAATGGCAGCCCGCGGTGCTGGTCCATCTCGTCGCAGTCACACCAAAAGTCGCAAAGGATGCAAGACCTGCAAGCGCAGACACATTCGTTGTGACGAGACTTTCCCGCAATGGTAGGCTTTTTAGCGGTACCGTCCCATGACTAGTTACGCTGACCCCTGTAGTCGAAACTGCACAAAGCACCAGGTTCGATGCGACTACATGGAGAGCGCATCCTCGGATGGCGAGCACCAAACGAATTCGCCTGAGCAAACAATGGGTAGCCTTACACCAGGCACTGAGGAAACTGTCAACACGTGGCAGTCTACTGGCGTGTTTCCTTACCCGGAGCTCAATGTACAACACCAACCTCAGGTAGACGATATGTCCATGAGCGAGATGCAGCTTATTCATCATATCTCTTCCCTGTCCAATGCCCTCATTACCAAAGGTGTCAGCGAAATGACCATTTGGACCTATCTTACGCCGAGGTAAATCGCGACAGGACCAGGTTCGTCGAACCTTGCTGACCTTCGTTCTTAGACTGCTGAGTCTGGCTTCGATACATCCTTTTGTCATGGATGCCCTGCATTCTCTTTCGGCGAACCACATGGCTTGGGTCTCACAATCGCAGGACATACGGAAGCTATCGATGCACTGCGGTTCCGTCGCTCTTGGAGGTCTTCACGAAGCTATAGGCAATTTCACCAAAGCCAACGCCGACAGTGCTCTCGCAGCATCCATAATACTTCTGTCTCAAGCAAGCGACTTTCGCAGTTGGTGCTCACTCGACGCTGGTGTCTCTTCTGTTATCTCCACCATGATCCCGTGGAAACACGAGTCTGCCTTTTCAGAAATACTCGACACGGCTTCGGCGCACATGGCCGCCGGAACACCTCTGAGACAACCAATGCCTTCACCTCAAGACCGATATTACATATTACAAAACGTTCTATCAGCGCTTCAGCAGATGCGACCATTCGTAACCACGCGACCACTCGAGGCTAGCTGGATCGATCAATTGATCGACTATGTTCAGAGATTACAGGCTTCAGAACCCGCAGTAACACCGGAAGAGCAATTCAATCACATATATGTGCTGCGCAAATGGGTTACATGGGTCCCTGTGGAAATACTCGAGAAGGGGCCGGTCGATACCCTTTCTCTTGCAGTTATTGCTCATTTCTACGGCACGATATTTGCACTGCAACCATTATTTCCCGATATTGCGACTCGCTTCAGCGCTCTATGGATTCTGAGGCCGTTTCAAGAAGTCTTGCGACGAGTCACTACCCTTCAAGCTCAAGGAATGATTCACCCTCAAGAGGTACAGACCTTGTTTGGATTTCCTCAACATGCTCTCGACCAATTCCGCGAACGCAACCCTTGGTCGCGACAGAGTATGCAGAACGTGCTCGAACAGCCTTCTCCATTCTCAGTCGAATCCTCCCTATATCCCGGCCAGGGGAACCTTAGCCCAGCTTTTACTCCAGCAGCAATGTATATGACACCTCGTGGCAGCTACTCATCTTCCAACGCGACCAGAAGATCTTCGTATCTCGAAGTACCAACACCGCAAATGTCGAATGATGCACACGGCTTCACCTACAACACCAGCCAATGGGGGGCCCTGCCATCTCCTGGGTTTCCATCGCATGAATACACTTCCGAGGCAGACTCTTTTGACTTTCAGGACGAAGACATCTCATATGGAGATTTATCTCAAGGGTTCGTAAAGCCCTACGAAATCTGGACATGAGCCGGATGTTCCTTGTAAGACCACCTTTGCTTACTATTGCGTTTTGTTTAGGAGTCCAAGTATTGACCAATCCAAGGGCAAAGGACGTCGATACTAAGCTCGAGCTCGACTCTGGACACTCTCGATCGTCCCCATCCTCCACCCTCTTTTCCAACAGCAGCGTCGCATCAACTCCTCTTCGATATTACGCGTACCAATCTTTCCTTTGTTCGACTAAATCGACCGATTGTGCTCGATCGACGGTTTAAGAACGCGTCGCTCGCTTATGCCCCTGCTTTTGTTTTGTACAACGATACCCAACACGTCCTTCTCTTATTTGTCGCTCTCTCTTCATCGTGGGCTTTCGGAACAACATCTCTGGGGGTTTGATTTTCGGATTTGCATAGCGACGGAGTCTGGCAGCGCTGTCATCCGGCTTGAAGAGGCTCGGACGGTCACGATAATTGCGACGATGGAGGATATGGGCAAGAGTCGTATGTCCAGGCGTGGATCTAATGGCTGAAGAACGCAACTGGTGCGAATAATGTGTTTACGACAAATGACGAGACAATACAGTTCCAACACAATTTCAAAATCTCTGAGACTTGATTACAGCTGAGTATCCTTTTCGGACATCAGCCTGGAGAATACCTTTGCCGTGACAAGCGAATACGAGCTGCAAGCAACGCCGACTATCTGTTCACAGCTGATTGGCCTTGCTAGCCGACATATATACAACCCGCTTGACAGAATTAAGGACACCCGGATAATGCTTCGGGTACATGTAGCTCAGATCTCAGCGACGTCATGTGTCCAGTGAAAGAGTACATATAAATATATAAATAGACAGCGACCGTTGGAATCTGGGTAGTCTCGGTAAGTTGACCGTGTCCAGAAGAATCTCGTGAACACGACCTGTACCAAACTCTGAGATATCCGACATACCAAGATCGACGAAAACGGCGAACGCTGTTGCCGATGACCAGATATACATACGAGTAGTCTAGAACAGAACTGTTTGGACCGACTGAGCATGAATACGACTTGCAGTCACCAGCTACTCGGTAACTTTGTCCCCTACAAGTCGTCGGTCCGGCATGGAGTTTCCTGGAGAAGCTTCTGTCGGGTAATGAAAGAGCCGCACGTCAATACCCGACGGGGGACTCGTCAACCTCGCCAAGCAAAGCATCAACCACACACAGCCGAATTACGATCAGACACATCCACGAGCGACAAAGGCCACCTAGACATGATCCTCCGTACTGCAATGCAAGGCCTGGTCCTCTGGAGAGACCATCGGACCATCGGACCATCTGACAAGCTATTCACAGCACCCGGAATCAATAATGGAACATCGATGATCTCCAAGGCTGCAGCAATAGTCGAGTCGAGGGGGCTTAGACATGCGTAAGGCACACGAAAAAGGCACGTCCGACGAGAATATCGCAAAGGACCACTATCCACGCCACTGGAGTCCTTCCTCTACCGACCATCGAATATCGGAGCCTCCGCTAGAACCATGCATATATCCCTCCAACTGCCCACGAGCCGCCGAGAATATCTGTTCCGCCACGTCCATCCGATTCGCGACCAAGGTAGGCAATTCTGCCTTCTACTTTCCCCCTTCCCATCCCCTTTCCATCGTCCTCTGCCTCGCTCGGCCGGCGCACACTCGTTGCCCGGTCTAGAGCTGGATGCGTCAATGGAACATTTACTTTCACTGTTCGCAACGGACCAGATCGACCCAAACCCTCCGATGATCTTTGAGTGCGAGAAGGTCGACACATACTTTTTTCCCCAGGACTGCATCGCAATTATTCATCGGAACATAATATGTCGGGTACTAGATTAGGATAACTATGCTGGAATGGGCAGGAGAGGACGCGGATGCCTTTCCATTGGCAGAAAGCATGTCTCTTGAAACTGCTTATCTGATACTGATTGCCCTTGAATGAGATCACGTGGCTCGGTGGGTAGGTTGTCTGTTCGTTCATGCGCACAAGCATGTCATCTATTGAATTCCTGAATCGGGAGTCATACATGCTGACGTCGATCGACGAGCCATAGGCTTGGTCAAGTCTCCTACGACCTACACGTAACTAGCAGCGTCTTCTGTCCAATTTCGGCATTCACAAACACGTGACAGTAGAACGCGGTTGTAGAACGAAAGAAAACTGAGTTGTGACGTCTGTTGTCTGTGTTGTCATATCCATCGTAGTAATTCAGTCCACTTGAGTCTCAATTTTGATGTTAATCACTGCCCTCTTGTCCACCGCTGTTCTGCTGCACGGCAGCCGCCTGCGTATCAACCGCAGAAGCACCCTCACCTTGAGTCTCAATTCCACCCTTCCTCCTTTCCCTGATGTCTGCACCTTCCGAGTCCGCAGGCTGAACGCCAGACGAAGCGGCCTCACCTGTCGACGATGATTCGACACCACTCGCAACCTCAGCAGTCTGGTTCGGCTCCTGGCCCTGTGCGGCTCCGTCCTCGCCCTCAGCAGCAGGTCCCTGCTCGATAAGCCTCTGCTGCTCGGCCGCCTGTCTCTCTGCCTCCTCCCGCTCACGCACAACTCTTTCGTCTTCTTCTCTGCGCGCACGAACCGTTCTCTCCCCGAGACCAGGCCAGAGACTCGCGATGAACAGCGCAACGGCTCGTTCGACCGGCCTCAGTGTAGCGCGCCAAGGACCGAGCTCTTGCCTCTGTTGCGGTTGACCTCGTGCCTGTGCCTGCCCTTGGCCTTGTGCTTGGCCCTGTGCCTGATTCTGGTCTTGATTCTGATTCTCCCTCGGCCTTGCAGGAATGCCCACAATACCCTCCCACCAGTTCCTGATCCTGTTCTGGAATGGCTCACCAATGTTTCGCAGGAGCAGGAAAGTGAGACAGATGCCGAGAAGGATCAGTGGACGACGCCAGCCCAGCTCGCCGCCGAGGAAGAAGTATGCAAAGAGCAGGACTCGGAGGAGCAGCCAGAGTTGAGCCAGGAGTGGTTGTAGTGGGCCCAGAAGGTCGGGTTCGCCGTTCGCGTTTGCGGGGCGCTGTGCTGGTGCGGGTGCAGCTGCAGCTGGAGCGGCGGGTGCTTGCATCGCGTTCTGCTCGGCGTCCGGTTGCGCTTGGTTTGGTGGTTGATTTGGTTGTGCAGTCGCTGGAGTTGTGATAGTCGGGGTCGAACGAAATGGCGATGGTGTGTTGCGCTCGGTATGACTTGGGTTACCAGTGAGCGGAAGCCCAGGGAGTCCAGGCAGTCCAACTTGTGGTTCTGTCGAGTTGAAGACACCTTGTGGATGGAAGAGGATGGCGTGTGGCCCTGATGGGGCTTGAAGGAGGTATACTGTGGGCGTCGACAGATTCATTGGTTGTGTAGTCATTGGTCGCTGTGATGCCGCCTGCGTGGATTGGAGAGGCACCGAGTTGACACCCGGTCGTTGGGTATCTGGATGGCCTCCATTGCCGGCATCCCGACTTGGGCCTGTCCCCGTTTGATCTCGTTGTTGCTGTATCTCTCGTAATGACTGCTGGTAGCGAGCAATCTCCATTTGTCGTCGCTGATTTGCTGCGAGCTGCTGCTGGAGCTGCTGATGGTGAAGGTCAAGCGCAGTCTGACCGTGATTAGGCACTTGATGAGGCATCTGCTGTCCGGGTCCAAAACCTGGTAATGTTGGAAATCCTGGTGGCATCTGCATTGGCTGGCCTGGTGGAACAGCAAAAGTCTGATATGTCATCTGGTATCTGATATTATGTGGCATGCCTTGATGATGTGGGTGCTGTTGTTGAGGTTGGCCGGATACTTGTGTTTGTGCCTGAACAGGCTGTTCTGACTGCGCGTTATGCTCCGCCATCTGACCTGGCTGACCTGACGGTCCTGCTTGGTACAGCCGAGGCATTGGCAGCGCTGGTGGATGTTGCGCCATGTGCATGTTAGGCATCATGCCAAATGGCAGTGGAATCTGTGGCGGAAATCCAGGAGGCAAACCAGGTTGTGGGTGATGCACGAAAGGAGGACCATCACCCTGTCCAGCCAATGTGTTATGTTCACCGTGAATTCCTCGCTCTTCATTCGACGACCCATGTCCACCGTGTTGGATACCTCCTGGTATGGTTTCGGGACCCCCTGCGCTGGCCGTAGCACCTTGCTGTACGAATTGAGCGGAGTGATGGTTGGACAAGGGATCGGCAATGACGGGTGGCTGATTACCAACCGATCCAGGTGCTCCATTCACGAAAGGGGTTTGTACTGGTGTAGAGGAGCGACTAGCCCTTTGCGAGCCACCAAAGATCGAGGGCACATGAGCAGCTGGGCGAGGCACGAAATGTATGATAAAGCGGCGATTGTCTCGTATCTGCTTCGCGTTAGCGAGCGTACTTTGTCGTGTGTTTTGGCGCACATACCGCGTCAGGTCCGAAGATGCTCTCCAGTGTGGCAGAGGGATCTGCTAAAACATGTCCTTGGTAGATCAAGCGCTGCGCTTCTGGAGCTGGGTTTCCCGGCGCAAGGGTCTGGATCCTCTCTTTCACTTTCGAGACCTGTGTCGATACCGGTACATCTCTGATTTCTATGGACTCTCTGACGTTATCGGATCCAGGTGAGATGATCTTGATGTCGACTCTTGCTTCCGAGCTCTGTCCAGAGTTTGCTGAAGCTGTCGTTGGTTCGGCCATTGTTGCCTAGCGAATTGAATGAAGTCGTGACGCGCGGAAGAATTAGATAAATGCAGCAGCGCTCAATTTCACATCTTATGCCTGAATGAGCGCCTGCACCCTTCGTGAACGTGAACGTGAACGTGAACGTAAAGTATGTAGAACCAGAAAGAAAGATGTTGATGCGTGACTTGGAAGTAGAAGTGATGTCAAACAGCTGTTCACATTCCACCGTCAAACTAATGCAGGTGCAGGTGCTATGGGGCGTCATTGCCGATCCCGCAAACGTGGAGCGCTCAAAGTTTAACCACTGGCTTCTTTATTAACGACCACTGCAGTTGAACGCCGAAACATGTCAATGTTCAATCACATTTGCATGCAAATCTACCCAGTGCCGTCTGAACTCTGATTTTGTGCTCGTTATCAACTAGTGATGCGTATCAATATCGGACTTCAGCACCAGCTAGACTCCATTTCACCCATTCCGAACCAATAACCAATCCATAACTTTCGTAGCGCATGTGAAACAACCAAGGATATCTTCCGACGACGTAATTTTTTGAATCAAAACGATTCGACCAGTCTTGTTGCATTCACCAATGGATCGCTCCCAATCGAACGAGTCTCTGACTGCAGAGCCCATTTACCTTCTCTACCACTCAAACTCACCTGTAGCCTTATGGAAAAGGTATCTACTTGCCATTAGTGATATGGACCATGAGCAGCACCGCGGACACTTACTCTTTGCCATTAGCTGAGAGCACTCCATCCTTTAGAACGCACTTCCACTTGTTCTTGACGCGCTGTACCTTATCGTACGTGCAAAGCATCGAATCGATATCGTCGTCGTCTTCGTCAGCGTTGGCTACATCATCTTCGTCGTCGTCGAGATCCGAATTAATCGCATCCTCGTCCTTGACGCCATCTTTGTCGTCTTCATCATCGTCGTCTTCGCCGTCGTATTGTGCGATAGTTGTAAGAGGTACGGAACCATCAGTAGTCGGAGCGGTACGGCGACCACGAGCACCACGCTGCTTAGAGGGCTTCTGCTGCTGGCTCAGTGGCATCATAAGACCGCTCTGGAGGTTGCGTGAGCCTTGAGCAACTTGCTCGCTGACAAGGCGATCGTTCTTGGCAACCTGCTCTTTAGACAAGGACCGAGTCTCAGCGATAAAACTCTTCCAGTCGTCCATTGCATCACCGGCTCCATCGTTTTGAGCATACGAGAGACCATTGCCTTGCTGTTGGTAAGGCTTCTGGTCCTGTTGACCACCCTCAGTCTTGATTCGCGGCTGTTGATTCGCCATCTGCTGCTGCATCTGCTGTGCATATTGCTGCTGATGGTTAATGGGTTGCTGACTCTGGCCCGGAAGCTGGAGACCACCCGGAGCCTTTTGCTGCTGGCCAGGCAGGGAAAGTCCACGCTGTTGCTGCTGCTGCATGGCATTCAGTGAAGCATTAGCTTGGCTGCCGAATTGCTGCTGCATGAGCTGGGCAGCTCTCTGTGATGCGAGAGCCGGGTTCATAGCGGTGGGTGGGTAGCTTTGACTAGGCATGGGTGCACCGTGATATCCCTCGGTTCCAGGCTCACTCTTGATCTGTGACTGCCCGTTGTGTGACATCTGGTGCTGTGGATAATTCTGGGACGGTGTGGAACCCTGGCTTGACGGTGCTGCTTGGTGGGTTGGCTGAGGAGCCGGCGGTGGTGGCTTCGGGTCCCAAGGCATCTGTGCAACATTGCGCGACGACAACTTCTGTTGCCATGTCTATTGACTATGTTAGAATGTATGATCAAAATCGCGAGTCAATTCCAATCTGGATATTACAAAGCATGTGAAGGTCACGTGATAGTTGCCAAGAATGACGGGCGTCGGAAGAAGTGGGAGCGTGGAGAAGTGCACAGGCCATATAAAAGCTGAGGTAAAGGCAGGCTGAACCCCGCCTCCTTGTGCTTCTCGAGCCTCACTTCCACCTGCGCTGCTGCCTGTTCTGAGCGCTGCAAGTCGTCGCCAACCACGAATCGATCCATCTCTTTCTTTCTACGATATTGCGAAGCGCGAATCGTTTCTGAAGGAGCGAACGAAAAAGTATTGCTGATGTGAAAGTCGCGAACAGCAGAGAAGAAAGATACCAGCTTACCTGTTGCAACTCAACAAGAGTCTGCTGGTTCACACCGTTCTCCTCAAAGTCGGCTTGAGATGCTTGAACAATCTCGTCGATGATCTTCTGGAATACATCGCCCTGGATCGACATGTCAGTACCAGTTGTACTTCAACTCAGCAGGTCGGAGCATGGCGCTCAGATAGACAAGTCACTAACAGCAACGATGTTTGACATGATGCCGGTCTTGCTCGAATTGTATCAGATGACGCTCGGAATGAGGTGCTGCCGACGGTCTTGTCAAGGCTGCTTTATCCGGTCTTTCGATTCTGAAAAGGTGAAAGTAGGCCAGTGAAGTCCTCTTTCAAATGCCTGTGACTGCCGTGGCGCAACGTGGAAGTTAGATATTGAGCGTGAGGTGACGTTATCTTGTCAGTTGTCGCTCTTCGTTTACGATGGTTGCGATTATAACTGATGCTGCTGCTCCCTATCCCCGTTTGCTGCTCTGACGGGGTTGATGGCCAGGTTGGTTTTGTACCGGCGAAGTTGAGGGTCTATCTCTGATGACTCAGCGTGCCAAGACCCCTGACCGAATATAACCCGCGTTGGCTGATCTTTCATCTCACTCTTCAGTGAGCGATATTGCGATGATATGCGTACGTAGAAGATGATACGCGTCGAGTTCGAGCGGATGTTCTAGATCGGCAGTATCACAATGGCTGTGGATCTCGTGAGGCCAAAAAACCGAACGTGAAACCTCACTCGAAAATTTCACGCGTCTGCTTTGTATCGAGTTCATGGCGGCGGCATGCGTTCTTCGGCTGACGAAAACTTCATAACGAGGTTGCAGATGTAGCAAGCGTACAATGACTGTTCAAGGCTATGCTAACCTCGTTTTTGGCTCGTCTCCCTGGATCCACCTCCTCACATCATCCGCTTGCTCACCGTACCACGTCTGCATGGTAGCTTCATTGACATAGCCCATATGCGGACTCAAAACGACCATACTTCTGCCATCTTGTCCCCAGGCTGTAGTCCTCCATTCACTGTCCGCCGGTAAAGGTTCTTCCCAGAACACATCTAAAGCGACACCCCTGATCTGTCCCTCGTTCAAGCACTTCAGCAGCGCCTGCTCGTCAATCAAAGGGCCTCTCGAGGAGTTGACAAGCATTGCCGTCTTCTTCATCCAGCTCAGTTCCTTCTCTCCAACAATGCCTCTGCTTCGATCAGACAGGACGTAATGCAGGCTGATCACGTCCGCCTGCGTGAACAACTCCTCCTTCGATACAGCTTTGAACGTGCCCTTTGCCAATCCTGCCTTTTCAGCGGCCGCGTCGGCTTTTTCTTGTGTGATGTTCTCACTCCAAGCAATGATGTTCATTCCGAAACCAGCTGAGGCGATGCGACAGAAGGACGTCCCTAGCTTGCCCAGGCCCACAACTCCGAGCGTTCGTCCACCTAGTGGAACAGAGAAGCCGGACTGCCATGCTGAGGGATCTTGACGAAGGCGGCTGTTGTCGATAGGGATACGTGATGCCAGTGAAAGAAGTAGGGACCAAGCGTGCTGTGTCGTACTGTCGTAGCCTGGTGGTGGAGGCGCTGTAGTCGAATCGTCATCATGAATTGGGTGGCCATCTTTGTCGTAACTCTTAGCACGAACTGCGTTGGTCCCAGCGACTATGACGCCCTGCTGTTTGCAATACTCAAGATCGATTGATGCATTCCGAACACCTGTCGTGAGCAGCAGTTTCAAGTTGGGTAGTTGTGTCAGCAAAGACTTTGGCATTGGTGTACGTTCTCGCATGGTGCTGATCACCGAGAATTTCTCCAAGCGCTGAACCAGCTGCTCGAGGTCTGCTGGTTTCTTCGGGTTGAGAGTCTTAGGGAACACTGCAACATCCAGTCCTGGTATGTCTTTGAACTGTTGTTCTGCGACCCCCGCATAGTCATCCAGGATGGCGAGCGAAGGTCTAGTCGAAGTGGACATAGTTCGACAGGTAGCAGTGGGTTGTGTGAAGCGATATGAGAAGCTGCAAGGCTGTTAGCGAACGTATCAGATTGATACAATGCCAGGACAGTGGTATGTGAACTCGATCGCGCTTGACAACGAGGTTGCGTACTCTGTAGAGAGCTTGAATTTATGTAGGGTTTCACTCACGAAGCAAGTCTTGAGATCCTCATGTAAATTTATACACTCTCTGCAGAACACGTACTCAGCAATTCGGTATATGACACAGACCTGAGATATTATACCATTGATGTAAGTCACAACTACAGGTAGAGATGAAAGATGCGCCGGCATGCACATCGGGTCATGATTTGCCGACGACAGATCCCGGAGGCATCACTTCACACGCCAGATGCCTCGATGCAGTACAGCAAACCTCGGCCATAGCGGCGGATGGCAACAATGGTCAATCAAAGACTTCTAGAGAACTTGGGATTTGTCGGAAGATACATGTAGATACGGTGAACTCTTACCACGGTACTTTCTCTGCTCATTCAATTGGCAGGCTATTTGGTCAGCATCTGCTTTGGGTATCGCGAACTTCCAATCACATCACCGCAAAGGCACTACAGATAGGTTGAGAGGGTTGAACTTTTGATTGCTTTGGTGGCAGTGTATTCTGCCGATCATATCGCGTTTCTGTGGCGCATGCCGTGACTAAGTCGTGATTCTCTACACAACAGCGATCAAGATCGATCACGTGAGCCTCGTAATTGCGTCCTTTCAACACCTTCGTGCGTGCATTGTCTCAAGCTCCGCGTAGCGAACGATGTCGATTGACGGTTCTGGCCTGGGTGTACTGAACTCGAGACTTATATGGCGTCGAGAAGCTTCGTTCCAACATCATGCGTAGAGACATGATGGAACCCTTCTATTCATCCCCCGCTTGCAAGAAAGGGTTGGCGATCTCTTCGCTTCCATCGGCAGGACTGATAAGAACGAGCAATGTTCCACGCGCAACCAACAGTCCTAACGTCCTTGTCGATGTGTTTCCCTCCTCATCTGTCGCAATGTCAGCAAGGCGCAGGTTGCCATAGTGGCGACGAGCGACGCCTACCTCTTGTGATCTCCTTGACGTTGTCCAGCACAAGGTTCATAAGTTGGTCGTGTCCCTTCAGGATGCCAGTGACTATCCTCGTTAGCCTGTGTCCCACATCTTTTTGCGCCGAAGGCTTTTGAACAGCGCAACACCGCGTGTTGCTCCGACATACCTTCTCTTCCACCGCTGAATTTGACCATAATCTCCTTGTCCATATATTTGTCCAGGTTCAAGATGTTCTCTTTCTTCGGCCTTTCCTGCTGTTGCTGGCCGCCGGATTGTGCACCGCCTCTTCCTCCACGATCTCCTCCTCCTCCTCTGCCGCCGCGACCTCCACCGCGACCGCCGCGGAATTGACCTCTCTCTGACATGTTTTATTATTCAATGTGCATGTGTGCAAGGGTAAGTAGATGCTCGTGTAAATTAGACTCGGAGGATCTGGCTGGAAAGCTTGGACCAGGCTAAAGACGGCGGAGCTGGCGGGTGAAGTTCCGCCGCGACAAATCGAAGTCACGCAAAGAGAAGAAGGAGAAGGGTAGAGCTCATCTCAACATTCAGCACAACCCTCGGCCGAACGCCATTGAGAACCAAGACGACACGACATCTGTCGCCCTTGCTGACCCCCGCACGCATGCATTCCAGAATTAAGTCTCGGGCAAAGATGAGAGACGCCCACAGATCAATCGTGAAGCGGAAGTGACTAAGCCATCGAATCCCACGCGCAAACAAAATGGAGCGGATACCAAGGAGCACTCTCCGTATCACGCGTTCGAGAATCGTGTCGAAGGCGGACGGGACCGTCACACGCCAGTCGTTCATAGAGGAGAAGCAATCAAGCCTGGTGGTGGCGAGCAGAAGACAACGCCATTCTCCATCCCCGCCTCCTCGACACTACCGCCGCTTGTTCCTACTCTCGAGAAGACTGATCAGTTGACTGCCAACGCACGCTCTTCTCATAACTCCGTCGACAAGCAAGTCCACGGCAAACAGCTTATGCACGCACAAGTCAATCGTAGAGCTAGGACGGTCAAGCCCAATGAACTCAAGTCCAAGGATCAGGTGGCGGCTGACAATTTCATGGACTATCTGAAAAGTGCAAATGCAAACCATGAACAGGAGAGACCAGTGGGGTTAACTGCTCGGCCTCGATAGACACCTCCTCGTATCTCGGATGAGTTCGACGGTCCTCCAGTACGTCTAGTCAATTGCGGCTTTGAATGATGGCTAATGATGCTCGTTTAGCTTGAATCTAACGACGACGATTTTGTGCGTGACATAGCAAGAGACGGTAGCGACTCTGACGACTCTGACGACTCTAACGACTCCGAAGAATCTGCCGACTCTCGCACCCACCCAGCAAGCTCGCGCCAAGCATTCATGACCTCTGCCATCGCTGCTGCGGAGCTGATAGTCGCAGACCCTGTCGTCTCGCCATGGAACGCGGACGGCTCAGCTGGGCGCAGTCATTACGGCCGCACTGGCGAAAAAGACGTCCACGAGGCATTGGATATGGCCGAAGCAAGCGGGCGCGGCGACTATGGCACCCACGCTGAGGAAAGTCTCTAATCGAACTCATCCCAGCGCCCCACTCAAGAATCCTCATCTTCCACTGTCGTAGCTCCTGATCAGTCCATGGTAGCGAACCCTCTCGTCGTAAGGAGCGGTTCAAAGCGTCTCCCCCATAGTAGGCTCGGCTGCTTGACATGTAAGAGACGGAAGAGGAAATGCGATGAACACCACCCAGAATGTCAAAATTGCATCCGGTTAGGGCTGGAATACGAATACGACAAGACGCAGTCCGGCTCATCTTTGACTATCAGTGCTTCTGATGCTACTGAGAAACCAGCTCCGGCCAGGCTGCAGAGTCAGAATCCTGTCCACGCTCCTGATGCTACTCAAAGTCCAGCCCAGACCGAGCAAGCCAAAGAGAAGCCAGAGCAACCACCTGTCAAAATCCGCCTATATAGATCTCTCATGCCTCTCTCGCCAAAGCCCGACACACAAGTTACCACGAAAGACTCAGTCGAGGACGGCCGGACAGCGCCAACGTCAGTTTCTGCAGCAGTCAATACCGAGAAGCCAACATCGAGGTCAGCCTCGGTCGGCAACTCCGGCCGTTCTGACGCTCTGAACGCCGTGGCAGGACCAGACGATGGAAGCTTAGCAGGGGAGACATCAACCACATCATCCTCGAGCATAGTGGTTCCCCTCTTTAACGAGGAGAGCCTTGATCCACAGCTACAGTCTGATTCTCATGTTCTACAACGATCAGGCAGCTCTAGTGCCACTGCCGCGACTTTCTCAAGCACCCCAGGCACAATCGCTCCATCCGATACCATGAACACTCGAAATGTCGCAGCAGATGCCACTAGTAGGTCTTTGTTTGATCGTCGTATCAAGCCCTGCTCACAGTATCTACAGAAAAACCCCAACGCGGTGCCGCTCGCAACGTTGACAAGACTCTGATACTACCAGACGGCGCACAGCGACCCAGTCGGTAGCCTAAGAGAGGCTAAACATCATGATAGAGGCGAGTACCATGATTTCGCTCTCGCTGAGTCCTGCAGATGATTTCCAGTATTTTTTAGAAAAGCTGAACGCTTTACACGTTACACTACGAATGTCGAAGCAATATTTTATTAAAACACAAACATTGTACCATTCTCGGTAACACGCACGTAAAATGCAAAGTTGTTTTTACCCAGTATAGTTTGCTCTTCCGATTCCTTGGCTCTAATTTCTTGTCTATGTCTGCGCGTCTTTGTCATTGCGTGCAATCTAGTTCTACCATATCATGGCATGTACTGTACCTTAGATTTAGGGAATCTATACATTAACCCTACCTGCGCGTGCGATGTTTTGGGACGTTTTTTATCTATAACATCAGCGACAATGGAAGATGATGGTTTGGGCTGTAGTACGCGTCCCTGCCTTTGGGCGGTGTTCAGAAGCCGAATTCCCGGTTTCCGCCTGGCGCAGGCTTCCCGCTCCTCCACCCTTGCTCCGCTCACACCAAACCCGACGGCGCATCCTGCGCCATTTTCTCCTCATGCCTCGTCACAATCTGCAGTATTCCTCCCTCTCGCAATACCCTCATGTCTTCTAAAAGCGAAAGTGACGCACAATGGCCGAAACGGACCCCAATGATAATGCTTTGAAACGCAAGAGGAGTAGCCCACCCACTTCCTCCGCTCCGCCGCCTCCAAAAGCACCCAAAATCACGAACTCGCTGCAGATCAACTACATTGCCCGACAATGCTTGGACGACTTACCTCTAATAAACAAAGGCGACACAATACCGGGGATCCTCGACGTCCTGAAAGAATACACATCAGTGCTAGACCGTCATGAGTCTCTGGCTAGTAATCTCGGAGCCCGCCCTCTTGGGCCCATATTGATAAAGCGATTCGAGAAATGCTTCGACGCGCCGCCCGAGGTCCTGCTCTCACACAACCACTCGAAAGACGACTCGGCTCTACCCACGGTCACCTGGCTGGAGGTGGTGCATTTCGCAAAAGCGCACCCGGCGCAATTCACACTTTCCACATTCTCAGAAGGAAGGAGGGTCTGTCAGTTCTACTACCCTCAAAAGCAGGTACGGGTCCAAGTCAGTGAGGAGGATTTTCTGTTCATCAAGAGCGGGAGATGTCAGGACTTGATACCACCGCTCCCGATATGGGAGGACGAGGAGAAAGAGATGGGCACGTGTGAGATATTGGAGAAGATACTTAGGGAGTTGACGACGGCGGCCGACACTGTTGCGGCCAAGACGCGCCAGTTGAGCCACAGGTTGAAAGGCAGGCGCATGGCCATTGTCGAAAGGCGAACCGGTGGGGACAAGGCTCCCGCTGAGAGTGAAACACCGCAGGAGACTTCTCCAATATCGTCCGGAGTACAGGCTGTCGCTTCAAGCGGCTCGGTGCAGCAACCCTTACCAAGCAATGGCGACACCAACGGGGCCGATCAAGGAACTGCTCCAGCGTTGCGATCGGACCTTCTGAGTCATTTCAAGTCTCTTCCTCATAACCAGCAAGTGCGCAACACAGAGCCCAGACGTCAATCAGCGATCGTGGCCGCTTCACCTGTGAGCCAGAGTGTACAGCCAATGCAGGCCGAGATTGAGTCTCCTGTTTCGACTCCCGTCCCAGCTGTCGCAAAGTCTATCGATCCGCTGTCGTACTACATCTCGGATGTCGGTTTGACACCACCAATGACTCAGACTTCAAGCAAGTCTTCAACAACAAATTTGGGCAAACACAACTTCTCGCGACCTCTCGCACCCGGTCAAGAATTGAGTCAACCCTACCGCATAATCTGTCAGCAGCACATGGAATCACTGCCTCGAGGAGCAAGAGTCATGCCACCATGCGATAGGTGCAGAAGGCTGAAGATGGACTGCTTGAAGAACTTGACCAGTTGCGCCGGATGCACGAAAAAGCACGCTCGCTGTCACTGGAAAGACGTGAGCCGCCAGGAAGTTGAAGCTGTCGAGTCTTTCTCCGAAAGCTTGATCATCAATGCCGAGAACGCATCTACATTGAACGCGTCTGCTCAGAAACCTTGCAGCACAACCATCGGGACTGACGATGAAGATGAAGAGGATGAAGGTTATACCCCGCTTGATGACTTGGAAGCATTGAGTCGGCAGAACAGGGCTGAAGACGAAGAGTCGATCGCATCTATCACTAGAGCCGCCGCCGCTGCAGAGTCGAGACATGCGTCTCAGCAACCAGGAGATCCATCGACCACTGTTTTCGACGAAGAAGGCCTTGAACACGCCCGCCAATTCGCGCGTCAAGGTGGCGCGCAGCAAGAATATTCAGAGCGAAATGGTGTCATTACAGCCGTTCACTATGAGCCAGTCTTCGACAGTCCAAGAGGCGCAGTCGAGGAGCACACCGCCTCGAATGTGATCAGAAACCAGGACCAGCAAAACGGATATGCCGCTCATGCGCATCCTGCTTACAAACAGGAGCAGCTATCCAGTGGCGGCTGGAACACCGTCAACAGCAGAGGGATCGAAGGGAGCAATGTGCGAGCATCCGGCATGGTTCTTGAGAATGGACATTGAGACGAAACTTTCGAATTGTATGATATAACGTACGTGATGAGGTCAGGTAAGCGTCGAGCGTCTTTTCTGCTTTCCAGATTTATATAACGTTAATTACCCTCGATCGGGTTCCTGCATGTTGCGGGACCCCGATAGCCATTAGTCACGTTGAAAGATCCTATATCCTTGCATGACCAAATCATTCACATCAAATAGCCAGATCGTTATTGTTTGTCCTCGTCATTTTATTGTCTCCAGACCGCACCGACACGTTGTATCTTGATGGAATTGGACAATCCAGTTTGATGCATTGCCAAACCTGTCTGATGGCAACAGATCGATCGAAACTTGGTAATACAAAGTGGGACTGGCCTGTAATTATCAAGTGGTGCACCTCGGGTAAGGTCGGATGTTGACAAGATCAATTATCATGATGTGAAGCGTGACCGGTGGATTGCTTCAGTCTGCTTCTAACGGCATCTTGTCTCCCCATTTCGCCCTCACATGCACCGGAGCCCCATGGGTATTGTCAATGACATATACAGAAGGACCGAATATAGTGGACAAGCAACGCACACAGCCCCATGGGAGGAGTCAGCAGACCTCGGTGTCACGCAGGTGTGCAGCTAAGAGGAGACCGGAGAGGATGCAGTGGTGTGGCCCATGGCACGGCATGCCGCACGATGTCGCGGCCCTTCCAACATTACCGATGGGTCGACAAAGTCGGACCGAATGTGGTGGATCGGTAATGTCAAAGGATGCCGTAGCGTCGATTGTGTAGCGGACCGTACGTCATGGATGATATTCGGCAGTCGAAAAGTGAAAGTTATAATAAAAAGGTCGGGCTAACGTCTTCGATACAGCTTCGATGGGCCTTCGGTGCAGCTGCTCTAAACCCTTACGGGTAGCTGACGCCGCTGATCTCATCTCGGCCACAATTTCGACTTCACGTCTGCAGATTTTGCGGTGTTGAGACGGTTTCAGCTTCGGTCAGAGTTGTCGTTTACTCAAAATTGTTGTGTAACCTTCTACGAGATCCATAGTCGACTCCTTGGCTGATGAACGTCGTCAGAGTTGATCAGAGGCGATACGCGCTGTCACTCCACGAATCGAGGACATCCGCAGCCCCCCTGCCCTTGCAAGAGCAGTCTTGGCCCGCGGTCAATAATTAGGTTTGCATGAAACAGAATGGCACTAAGCAACAAGCCCTCTGAAGCCCCCCTCCAAGCCCATCCATCAGCCGAACCCAGATCGGGCACTGTTCACCATTCGTCTACTTCCAAGACGACGCCAGTGGTAAGCGGTTTCGTGTCGGTACCAAGACCGGTGCAAATGACAATCTCTTATTGGCCTGGTCGAGCGTGGCCCTGACCTTGCTCACGGCCGTTGTTGTCGCCCCGAAGTGGCACCCGTTCACCACGACTACTGTAGCCTGCAGAGCCGCAAATAGACGATCGTCATTGCGTTAATTCGCAGCAGGCTTTGTTTGTGCATTGCATGGCATGTCAGCCCCGACATGCCTGCCCTGTCAGGTATATAACATCTTTGTGTCCCCAGGTCGGTCAACCTTCCCCTCTCCAGTCTTCTCCTCTTCTCCTTCAATACTTTCCCCTCATCCTTATCGGTCCTTCTTTTCTACCTGTCAAGATGGGACTCGGTCTCAAGAAACCTGACGATGAGCCTGGTGCGGCGTGGCCAGCCATCATGGTGGGTGCATTCGCGGCTTTTGCCGGTATTCTGTATGGATACGACACAGGAACCATTTCTGGTATCCAGGAGATGCCGTTCTGGCTCGACGAGTTCGGCCACCCGTCTGCGAACCAGCTCTCCTTGATTGTATCCATTCTCTCCGTCGGTACCTTTTTCGGTGCTCTTGCCGGCGGTCTCCTCTCCGACTGGATTGGTCGCAAATGGGGTATTATCGTCTGCGCCGCTTTCCCATTCAACCTCGGTGTTATCCTACAAGTGGCTTCCACCACACAGCCGACGTTCATCGCTGGTCGTTTCTTCGCCGGTCTCGGTGTTGGTCTCATTTCTGTACAGATCCCAATGTACCAGTCCGAGACCCTGCCGAAATGGATTCGTGGTTTCATTGTTGGTGCTTACCAGCTCTGCATCACCATTGGTCTGCTTGTGGCGTCCTTGGTCAACTACGGAACCAAGGACAGGAACGACAGCGGTTCTTACCGCATTCCTTTGGCCATTCAGTTCGCCTGGTCTCTGATTTTGGTAAGCCTGATATAGTCCGCACTGCAAAAGCTGCATCAAAACTAACACAACCCAGTGCTTCGGCATGTTCATGCTCCCTGAGACCCCTCGCTGGCTCGTGACCAAGAACCGCAACACCGACGCCGCCAAGTCGCTCGCCCGCCTGCGCCGCCTGCCGCTCGACCACCCAGCACTCGTCGCCGAACTCGAAGAGTTCAAAGCGTCATGGGAATATCAGCTCTCGCTCGGCAAATCCTCCTGGGCAGAGTGCTTCAAGGGCAACATCGCCAAACGCACCTTTACCGGAATTGGCATCCAAGCCCTGCAACAGCTCGTCGGCATCAACTTCATCTTCTACTACGGAACGACGTACTTCTCCAGACCGGGCGTCAACACCGGTCTGCCGTCCGCCTTCATCCTGCAAGTCATCACCAACGTCGTCAACGTCATCTCCACGTTCCCTGGTCTGTACAGCATCGACCGCTTCGGCCGACGCCCCGTGCTGCTGGTCGGCGCTCTCGGCATGGGTATCTCGCAATACATCGTCGCGGCCTGCGGTATCGCAACCCCGCTCACCAACCAAGCCTCTGCCGCGGCGCAGTTCGCGTTCATCTGCATCTACATCTTCTTCTTCGCCTCGACCTTCGGCCCAGGTGCCTGGGTCGTGACAGGCGAGATCTTCCCGCTCAAAGTGCGCGCCAAGTGTCTCTCGCTGACGACCGCGTCCAACTGGCTCATGAACTGGCTGCTGTCGTTCATCGTGCCGTACCTCCTCGGTGAGCAGTACGGCAACCTTGGCAGTAACGTGTTCTGGATCTGGGGCGGCTTCTGCTGGATCTCGGTCGCGTTTGTCTTCTTCCTCGTCTACGAGACCAAGGGCCTCAGTCTGGAGCAGGTCGGCGAGTTGTATGATACTTGTGGCAAGGCGTGGTTGTCTGATAAGGCGAGAGTCAAGCTCGGACAGACTGCTGGTGATTATATCGGCAGAGAGATGCGTGTCAAGGAGGATGAGAATGCGGCTATGAGGCATGAGAAGGTTGAGGAAGAGAAGAATGTTACTACCATTGAGGGCTAGAGTAGACCCTTTATGTGTATAATCTAATATTGTTAACGAATCGAATGATTCATCTATTTCATCCTCGAAACTTCCCGTCTCTCTATCTGTGTTCTTCGGCTGTGCAAAGAGTTCTTTTCATCTCGGAACCCTTCGCTGTAACACTGGAAAGAATGCGATCCTTTGGCGGATGATTTATTCAGGGGCCAGCTTACACGATCCTGTCATATCTTCACACAATCCCTCGTGCATCGTTGTGGTCTGAACTGCCCGCTCTCGGCGCCATGACAATCGGCAATGCTTATAGTCGTGAACTTCAGCTACACCACTCGCTTCGGAGTCTGATGCCGTAAGCTCTGCTCAATACGGCCTTCCTCGTCCCCTACCCCTGCCAGCACTAGGACCCTCAGGCACCCTCTCGCCCCTCCTCCACTCCCCACTCGGCACACCACCAAACCCTCTGTCCCGTTCCGGAAAGCCATTCCTCCCTCCTCGTGCACCAAACCCACCGCCACGATACGAATCTCCTCTTCCACCAGCGTATCCTCCCCGACCAAATCCGCCGTCCCTACCCATGCCTCTACCACCTCTGTCCGCCGCCGGCGGTCCCGGCAACGGCGCGACACCCCCATCCGGCAGCGGCGGAAACACCGCCGCCGAGATATAATCCCCGATAACGAACCTCGCCTCCGCCAGCGTCTTCTCCGCATCCCCACCCAACCGTCCCAACGAGCCACCTCCGCCATCTTCCTCGGCCATCTCGCTCTCGCCGACCACCACGCTGCCCAACTCGCGACTCAGCCAGCGCCCGCGCCCTTCTTCGCCATTCGGGCCCGTCACGGAGCGCGTGTCGGGAAACAGCAACCTGTAACCGATGCGCGTGCCCGCGGCGGGGCTGGGCAGTAGGTCTGGTAGAGCGGAGGTGAAGAGCGAGGTTATTTCCGACAGCGTCGCGTTGGGCCAGGTGTAGATCTGCAGCGAGGATTGCTGGAGGGATGGCGTGGGCGGTACGGTTGTGAATTCGTTCGGCGAGTGGAAGGAGTTGCTGCGGTAGTAGAGGCGGAGCAGGAAGGGTGTTGTGGCTTGTCGGTCGATGCGTGCGTTGGCTGAGGGTTGGAGCGCCATTGTGAGATGTCTTAGAGGGATTCAGGTCGTGACCAACGTGGGGAAGTCGAGTAGTAATTGATATATGCGCGGTTATAAGCGGTCTTTTCGTGTCACGATTGTAATGCGAATAGTTTATTTTGCGCTCAGTGATGAAGTTGATGCGGAGAAAATGTTGGAGCAACATGAAGTCAAAAGATGGATTGGGGTTGCCAAGACGTGCGTCACTTCTGTATTTGGATTACAGTATCAAATGATATAATCTCAATATGGCTTTTCATCCTCAATGCTCCATCCAATCGTGGTAGCGTCTTACGCATATCCAAGAACCCTATCTAGATACAACTCCATGCTCTGAAACGAAGGGTATGTGCTATATCGTGAAGTCATGTACAAAGTAGCAGGCAGTATGTCGGGGGATACCTCAGCTGAAGTCCTCCTCGTCATCCTTGTGGGGTTTCTGCTGCGGCTGAGAAGCGTGCTCGTCTGGTGTGGTCGGCATTGAGTGGAACGCTCCTGGAACATCAAGCGAATCTTGACTCTCGTTGTTGCTGTGCTTGTCCATAACCTGCGCCCACGGGTCTTTTCTGTGTTCCTCTGGTGTTTCTTCCAAGGGCTGAAAATTCGTTGGATTTTCGACAGGCGCCCTGGGTGATGTCGGGGTCTCAGCCCGATCGAACTCTTCGGCTTGCGATCCAGGGGATGTGACAGATCCAGCGTCGCTATCGCCATCTGTTCTCTCAGCGCCGATGACCAAAGGGCCTCGAGAGCGATTTGGGTTTCTTGGAGGTAGAATCGGTGGTGGCCCGCGTTTTGGTACACTAACCATGCGTGCCTTCTGAATTACCTGTGGGAGTGGCATTGGCGCTTTGTGTATTTGCTGAACGACCGGTGCCTCTTCGATGATTGCACTGTGATCAAGATCGTCATCGTCGTCATCGTCATCGTCGTCGCTGTCTTCTTCAGCTCCTTTGTCCACAAGGTGTTCCGCTGAATGTTCCGCTACGTGTACTGCCGGGTTCTCCGCGTTGCCGTTGATGTGTAGGGTTTCTACAGCTTCTCTGAGGCGCTCCTCAGATTGACCGGTTATAGGTGTAGTCGTCCGGGATAGAGTCGATTTCCCACTGACTCTGCGTGTCAGGCGCGGTGAGAAAGAACCGGCTAGAGGCGACGGTGGCGCGATCTTGCCCTCGGGTATATTTTCCATGGAAGGATTGTGGTTCATCTGGTTACTACTACGTCGGCTGCTCCAGCCTGGACTTGGTGGAGGAGGCAAGTCGTCGGTCTGTGTCGACATATCCGCCATGGAGCTTTGCGTTGTCGCTCTCCCTCGTGTCGATGCGCTCCCAGTAGCAAGTGTGGAACCGATCGACGTCCAGCTGTTGCGTGTGCTCAAGCGGCTTCTCACGTCGCGATCCTTGCTCTTTCTTTCAAAAGTATCGTAGACAGGACTCGTCACCGCGGGGGCGAAAGTGAACTGCTCCCAGCTTGCTCTTTTGTGAGTACCAGCCTCCCTGATCACCATGCCTTCTTTTTCCAGTTGAAGAACACCGTATGGATCCGGATCATCCTTGTCAGGAACACCGAAATGTTCAGGCTTACCTTCGGTATCGATTTCGTAATCACCTGGTGGCGGCTCAGAGGGCAACAGACCTTGGTCGACATTGTATCCTTCTGCTGCTTTGAGCGTGGCGAAGAAGCCCTTCAGCTCGTATGGTGGATGCCTCACTTTGCCCGCGAGAATGTCCTTGGCCCGAAGCTTTTCCATGTAGAAGCGTTCGTTCTCCTCGTCTCGTTCAAGCATGATGGTTCCGTCGACCTGGACTCCAGCGTAGAATCCGCGAGACTTCATGTATGTGTAGATGGGCGCTTGACGAGCGTGGATCTCTGACTCGACCACAAAACCAGCACCGACAGGACCAGCAACAGCGCTTAGTTCTCCACCGACTGTGCATCGTATTCGCGAGAAAGCGTCCATTGCCTTGTCGGTATTGATGACCAAGACGCAGTCGTAGATATCTATTCCGACCATGAAACCCACACCGGCGGTGTGTAACATTATGCCAGACGGAGGGGACCAGCTTCCATCAGGAAGCCTAGCAACGATGACACCACAGCCACCGGCGCCAGACATCCAGAGACCCGAGCGCATTGTTGTAAAGATAGCGAGTCCCTTTGCTTTTTTTATTACCTGGGTTGTGTTAGCTCCTCGTAGCCGGCCGAAAGCACCTGCGGGCATGGGCAAGCAGGCAGGACATACTGTAGACGGGATCGTGACCAAAACCCTCTGTTTCATCTTCGGACCCTCATATGTCGGCCTCTCCTCTTCTTCATAGAACCCATCCTCTGCCAGTCGTTCAGCTTTTGAAGATGCTTCACGACAATTTCTCTACTCACTGCAGAAACTCCTGAGAATGCGTGCGGCTTTGTCGGCCTCCTTGTCCAATGTCTGGGGCCAGAATGACTCGGATCCGATCTTGTGACTGAGTTTCGTGACTGGAGCACCTAGCTTGTCTACCCAGCCATATAATGTATCAAATCCAAGTCTTCCTCCTTTTGTGGTCTTCTGCCAGAGCGTCGGCTTCGACATGTTGGAGCTGTGCGCCAATCGAGCAGAGTGGTACCGTAATCGTTGAACAGGTGAAGGTGGGGGTGGAAGTGAGACGAATTACTCTAGGTGTAATCAATTCTGGCGACATGCGCAAGAGGATGCAATTGACATCGCAGCGTCGGTCTGATAGCGTGAACGATCTAAGGATGTGTGATATGAACACTGGCGCACTATCTGTTTGATCTTGATGCAGAGTGGCCTCGGTTGCTGAGGGGAGAGAAGGTGCATGGATGCAGACGAGAATGGTTCGCTACATCATCATCCAGACTCGGATTGCGCTGCGGGACCTCCGGACCGAAAGCATCCACTGTATCTGACTTCAATTGCTGGGTACAGTTCTTAGACAGCACATTTGACAAGCAGCACATCTGCATACTTTTCACCTCAAGGAGTACCTGGGGATACACTACTATTGACTAAGTTCTACTAGCATCTTGTTCACAGAAATTATACGACAGGTAATTGACTTGTTCTGCGACAAGTGTCTGCATGTACTAATGACAGCGGAAGCTTGAGCTGGATCCACAGTTCAAGACCGAGGGCGGTGAATCTTCTTTCATGACAGGCGGTACGAAGAGAGCTCAGTGGAACTCCTTGTCATCTTTCTCTTACATCAGAGACATGTTGAGCAACACTTTCGCTGACAGGATCCTTTAACCACGAAATAATGCTACAGAGCCGCTCGTGCTCGCTCCTTTCTCATACTCTTGTGTATCAAGCATGACAAAACACTGTATTCTCGAGGGTATATCCAACTAATCAAACGCCACGGTTTCCTACGCCAGTCATGCAATCATTCTAATGCGTTCAACGATTATTCTTCCATGCGGTCGAAATTCTGTCCATCGTTGCCAAATTGGCCTGCAATACTCTCGAGAGCTTTCACTTCCTCCTGACCAATTGCTCTTCCGAGACCCTCGGTACCACCAGTCGTTGCAGTTGGATCGACCCCATTTCTAGCCATAGCCCTCTTGCTTTGAGTATCGAGGTATGCTTCTCTTGCTTGCTCAGCTTCGCTGCCAACGCCCGCTTGAGATACGGATGCAATGTGAGGCCTTAGTTCCTCAAGAAGCGCCTTGAGCGCAGGTAGCTGTAACAAGGTGAATCGCGTGTTTTGTGCCAGTGATTGACTGCTTGTGTTTGCGCCAAGTCCAAGATCAGCAGCTGAGTGGGATGTCGCGAGAAATTGAAGTGAAGCTCCTGATTGTTTCTCGGGTTTGACAGGCGAAGACGATTGCAATAGCGATTGCCGAGGTGGTTTCAATGGCTGCTGCAGGCTCAATGATCGTAGTCGCGCAAGTATTGCTTCATTTCGCGTGGCCTCTGCCTTGAGCAGTGTCTGAAGTCGCTCCGTCTCCTGCACCTTGCGTCGTAATCGTGTTATGGAATCTGGTGTCGACGCATCCTTTGCATCGAGATCTGCATTCTTGATATCCTTGTAGTGGTCCAGCATAATCCAATCCTCCAATCCTTCATCCTCTTTGAGATTTGACACAGTCAAGAGATTCCTCAATGTGTAGATCTCGAGTTTGTCAAAGTTGCGGTCGATTGTCGCATTGAGTAGTGATTCCAATTGCACAATGCCAGCTTCAATTTCCGTTCTTGCGATTGTGTCAATGTCGCCTTTATCATCTCTTGTGAATCCCAGGTTCTCCACATCAGCATTGAGCAGACTCTCTTCTATCGCGTTGACAGTCTGAAAAACAATCTCGTTCACAGTATTGATTATGTCGTCCAGTAGGGTCTTACAAGTGTTAGCGACCACGCGACAGTGCGCAAGCTGGGGATGTCCTACCAAAGGAGTATATCGGAAGTGCTCCGTTAAGAGCGCGTTCTTGATTTGATCCGTCGTGGCCATCTTCGCGACACCAATGAAGCCTGCTTGGGTAGCAATCGACGCCGGCGCGAGTTGTCGAAGCAAAGTTTGTGTGATTGTTTACATTGATGGACGGAGACCGTGAATTCTGGCAAGGCTCAAGCGGCGCGTGATGAGCCGCAGGCGGGGCGCAGATTGCGGGGACCTGGCGCTAGACCGATCATGAGTCTTACCCACCCAAAGGGAAGCCGCGTTGGGCTCTTGGCGATGACATAGCCACATATCTGTGCAAATTAGGTGCAGTGTGAGACTCGACCCTGACACCAACTGTACCAACGACCACAGCCTTTGCCAACACTGGTAATCGTGCCGTGAAGGACTGGGCACAGCCTGAAATCCTTCCATTAGAAACCTACACTTCTACTTCCTGCTGATCCATCGATCGCACCGCGTACAAGGCTTATATCTCGTCATAAGGCACCCGTTTTATGCTTGGCCACTACAGTAATCACCTCATCGTAACTATACTTAACAGGTATTGGCCTTCAATTCACTCATCTTTCTTCCTGCACCTATTTGCACCCGCATAAACCATCACCTCCAGCACTGCTCGACTCTTACATACACGCACACCACACACCGCATATCACACGACACAGCACATTATGAAGGTCTCATCAATCTGCGTGGCCGCGCTAGGCATCACATCCTCTGTCAATGCTGCAGCAATTCCAGATGCCACATCTGTCTCGATTCGCTCCATCAGCGATGCTTTTGCCTCGATACCACTCCCACCTTCTCTTGAGAAGCGTAAGGGGGGTGGTGGTGGCGGCGGCGGCGGCAAGGGCGGCGGAGTTTCCTCTTCTGGCTCCTCATCATCAGGCTCCTCAGGCTCTTCAGGCAGCTCATCATCCGGCGCAAAGGGCGGCAGCAGCGGTGCGACCTCGGGCAGTTCAAGCACAGGCGGACGCACAACAGGCGGCAGCGGCGTCGCGCCTTCATACGGCGGAGGACGCTATTACGGTGGCGGAGCCACAACGCCCTACTCATCCGGAGCACGATCACCACTCGGCATAGCGCCAGTCCTGCTCCTAGCTCCAGCACTCGCATTCGGTGGTCTCTGGGCCTACGGAGCGTACGCGTACCCGTACTCGCATCCGTACAGCTTCCACAACGCCAGCAGCCACAACAATACAAACACCACTCTACCGGTCGAGTGTTTGTGTGCGCAATACCAGGAATGTGGTTGTGACGACAATAATGACTCCAGCTACCTCGACTCGGTTGTTGGCAACGGTACGAATCTGAACAGCACTCTTGCGCGAGTCAACAACGTCAATGGTACACAAACTCTTCTCATCAACGGTACCCTGCCCAATGGTACTACTGCTTCTGGTGGTACCACGAGCGGCGCCTCGAGATTGGACGGTTGGGCTGCGGTCAGCGGATGGTGGATGACAGCTGCCATTGTTACAGCTATCGTTCTCGAGTTGTAAGAATTATTAGCTTTTTGGCGCTTTCGATGATACTCAGGCCCAGATTGGGCGACTCCCAATATGGCATGACTGGAAAGTCTTCTGATACCCTAGGATACGAATGAATGACTTCGAACATCGTAACCTCATCTTGCGATGGACTATACGACAGTGAACTGACATTTTTTTTAAAACACACAATCATCAGACCGACTTCACGACATAATAACGATCATGAATTTGAAATGCTTTTCATTGAATGGAATAATCGCTCGAGGTGACAACCCACGTATAGAGTACATCTACCGTTCCCTTTGCCATATGACTCCAAAACGCCTTCCGTTGATCATCCGTGTGCCAATCCAGTCATCTGTACAAAGACAACGTCATCATCACTCTAAGCTTTCTCAGCCCTTGTGTAGATACCGACAACCATGGCGTGGTCTCTCTCGAAAGGCTCGAGAGTGAGCTGCTCCTTTGGCTTAATCCTCTCCTCTCTGAGCTTGACGACCTCACGTGCGAAGACGGCTTCTGGTGCAGCGGTGGAGTCGATACAGTTGGCCTTGATGGAAACGACGACACCACCACCGACCTTGAGGAACAAGTGTGCGTTGATACCGACGATACGGGCTTGATCTGGCTGCGCAACATCGGCAAAGATGCAGTCGACCATGCCGACCAACATGCGGTACTTGAGCGGGTGACGGGCGTCCTCGATGATAGGGATGACGTTTGTGCGGTGGGTGGCCATGTTGATAAGATCACGACCGGATCTGTGCGAGAACTCGACGGCGTAGACGGTACCGGTTGGACCAACGAGATCCGCAACGTGGGAGACGGAGGTTCCGGAGGCGGCACCGAGGTAGAGGACCTTGGAGCCAGGCTTCATGTGAATGTCCTCAATACCACCAAGGATACCAGCAGCCAACTTGGATCTGAAAGGGTTCCACACTCTGTACTCGGTCTTGGTGACGGCTGGGACATCGCCGTTGACGGCAGCGCTTCCGGTGGCGGTTGATGGTCCTTCGACAGAGATGCGCTTCTCGCCGTAGACAGACTCACCAGGGGTGATGTTCTTTGTGACAAGAAGATCCTCCTTTCCTCTGGCGACAAAGACACCGGCGTGTCTGTGAGGCTCCTGCATGATTGTAAGTCTCCTGGTATAGCAGAGTCGCAACAACATCTTCAACGTACGATTATAACCTTTGCGCCACCCTTTGCTCCACCGAAGCCTCCACGGGCACCACCACGAGCACCGCCGCGACCACCACGACCGCCTCTGTCTCCTCCTCTTCCACGTCCACCACCACGTGCTCCAAAGCCACCACGTCCACCACGGTCACCACCGCCGAATCCGCCTGGATAATAAGTCAGCTTCTGTATTTTTTCCTCTGTCGCAATCTCGCAAGTAGCATGTGCGCCGAAATTGCGAGGTGCAAGGCTTTTGCTAACCTCTTCCACCTCCTCGACCACCGCGGTCACCACCAAATCCACCACGGCCGCGTGGGGCACCACCGCGACCGCCTCTTCCTCCTGGAGTAAATGCCATCTCTCGGTTTTGTGTGGGTGTAAAGTAGGAATAAAACCGGTAAAGAGTGACGATGCTGTGTAGTGGTTATGCGAAGCCGGTATCCAGAAAAAAAGTTCTTGAAGCTCTCGCGAAGTTCCAATCTCTGCCGCCGTCAGATTCAGCTTGCAAAAGCCCGACGGCCGCTAAAGCAGACTTAGCCGAGATGGCCCCGGCGCGAAATGCCAAGGCCCACACCTCGGAATTCTGCTACACTCTCAAATTCGCTTTGAAGACTTACGGTTGACGACCACGACAAACGAAAGACTTCGTATATCACGACAACAATCGCCAAAATGGTACGTCTGATCGATGGGCAGTCGCTATGTTGCCCTTTGAATGCGTCAACTCTCCATTCGATATGTTGCGACCTTCCGACCCTCAACGATGAACTCTACTGGTGAAGAAAAATCACTAACATATCTCCTTCTACCAGGTCCGCTACGCTGCCACCGAGATCGAGAACGGCAAATCTGCCCGCGCCAGGGGTTCCTACCTCCGTGTCTCCTTCAAGAACACCCGCGAGACCGCCCAGGCCATCAATGGCTGGAAGCTCGAGCGCGCCGTCCAGTACCTCGAGAACGTCAAGAGCCACGTCGAGGCCATCCCAATGAGACGCTATGCCGGGAGCACTGGTCGCACCGCCCAGGGTGAGTCCACCAGCTGCGAGGATGCATATTATACATGAATCTCGTGGAGAAATGCTGTCAGAAAGAGAATCAAAGACTGATCGGGGATATTTTCCGTCCTATAGCCAAGCAGTTCGGTACCGACAAGGCCAGATGGCCAGTCAAGTCCGCCGAGTTCCTGCTCTCGCTCCTCAAGAACGCCGAGGCCAACGCCGACACCAAGGGTCTTGACACCTCCAACTTGATTATCAAGCACATCCAGGTCAACCAGGCCCCAAAGCAGAGGAGACGTACTTACCGTGCTCACGGTAGAGTGAGTGATGGCCCGCCATTTGTACACTGGACAGACGACTGATAGCCACTAGATCAACCCATACATGTCCAACCCATGCCACATCGAGATGATCCTCACCGAGGGTGCCGAGGTCGTCCAGAAGGGTCCACAGGCTCTCGAGAAGGCCCACCTCTCCAGCCGCCAGCGTGGCCAGCGTGCCCGCCGTGCCATCACCCAGGGCTCGGCATAAACGCTGAGTACTGAGGACAACAGGTTCCCGGGGTTGATGAGTTGGCGTGGAGTTTATATCAAAAAGGCATATTGAGCATCTTCATCATGGGTCATGATACGTTTAGCTGCTCTCATCACTTGACTATCCGGTCGTAAAGACCGTGGAGCGGGGTTTTTGGTAGCGGACAAAATGCAAATTTCGAACGTTCTATGCCAGCCTGTCCATTCCCCTCCCCCCGTGACCTATGTCCATCGTGCTATATTCACACCATTCGAACGCTCTATGCCTGTCCGCTTTGTCCTCCCTTGACCCAGACCTGCCCTGCTGTACCGTTCAGAGATTCGGGTGTCCCTTCTTGACCGTGCCCTCGCCCTCAGCCGCCGCCTCATTAATCGTATCGTTGAAAGCATTCGGGTCCTTGAGAAAGCTCTCGTCGCCAGAGAAACGCCTGATAGTCGTAAGCATCGTTATGGCATCGAGTATTGCGCAGGTATCCATCGCTGAATGCACATCGCTAATCCTTGGCCACCGGCGTGCCGGTGCCAGTCTCGAGCTTATCGCCCAGCGCCTCCTCCATCCAAAAGTTCCTGTGCAGTCTAGTATCGCAAACACAAAAAGCAAGCAACGCGGAACACGAAAGATTACTCACCAGCCCCTCTCCTCGCCTTTGCTCAGGAACGAGCAGTCGCCGTTGATCGTGCAGTCCCAGCCGCCCATAACGCCGTTGCCGTCGCGCCAGTTGACGACCGGGATGTCCTCTGGTGTGGACGCGTTCCACTGTGCGATGTCCTGAGCCTCTTTGATGCTGCCCCGGCGCTCGAACTTGGACAAAGAGCATGTGAAGCATCTAAAGTCTTCTTCGCCGTGGTCTTCGGGCATGCGTCCGGTTAGCACGCGGCCAATGCAGATCATGCTTGCGGCGTGCGTGCAGATTAGTAGTGTCTTTGGGCCAGATGGATCGGCGTCGAGCGCGGATATCACGCGGTGTAGGCAGTAGGCTATGCGGTCGTGGATTGTGGGGATGGATTCACCGTTCACGGAGGGCCGGATCGTGGCCTCGTAGCTTGGGTGCAGGTTGTCGAAGTGCGTTGCTAGGATGTCGTTGGTCGCTGGACTTGGGTGGTCGAAACGTGCGAGACCGTAGAACTCTCCTAGACCGTTCTCGATCTGGATTCGTACTGGCTCCTTGTCTGTTCCTGAGCGCTGAGAGTTCAGAGTTGTGACCGTTGGGGTCAGAGTCTGGATGCAACGGTAGAAGGGTGAGGACATGACTACGTCCACTGGTGGTTCGATCTTCGAGATGTATTCGGCCATCTCCTTCGACTGGGCGACGCCATGAGATGCGAGTGAAGGATCTGAAGGGATTCCTGTTGGTGTCGGGATGTTGCTGGTGTACGTGCCTGTTACTGGATCTACAACCCAGTTTGAGCGAAACTAGGGAACCACATCAGTGTTTGCAGTGGCAAAGGATTGCGCATGAAATATATGTGTGAGGCCTCCAATGCCGAGCGTGCTTAATCACCAGCACCAATTGATCCAGCCTGTGCGTGACTGTATTGTCCTGCTCGGGCGCCTGGGTAACGCTCCATGAGGTACTCGTAGGGGTCGTGGTCCGTCTCTTTCATGGTCTTCCTTCTCAGTAGACACGGAATTCAGAGATCAATGATATGAAGATGTTACTCACGCCATGCCTGACAACGTATATCGTCTCTAACACCATGATGAATTCTGTTTAGTTTAGAGAGAGGAACTTTGGCTGGGACAAGTGATGCTGTATAAGAGGTGCGTCGGCAATTCAAGCGTCACAACGCTGATCGACGTGAAGTTGGCTAGATATGCCTAGGTACAACATTCTGAAACACAAAAAACTCCGAAGACATTTATTTTCAGACTAGTATTCACAATGCTGCATGCTTCTTAAAACAAGATCGACCAAGATCAATTTGAGTGCATCAGATTACGAGTAAACTCGTCCATAAAAACATGAAGCACAGGGCAAGGTCTTGAATCGAATGGATCATGCCTACTTTGGGCGCCGTAACTTTTGATTGAAAATGCTACCTGGGTATATGAAAGACATAGAATGCTACGCCTGTCCCAAACCCGTCTAGTAGAAGAAACCAATGATCTTGCCAGCAACGTGCTTTCTCCTGGCCTCCTCGTGGTCCATGATACCGGAAGAGGTGGTGAGGACAACGTAACCGAATTGACGAGATGGAAGGAGCTTGACAACCCACTTCTCGAGGTCACGGAGCTGAACGTTGTAACGAGGGCTGATGACACCGGTCTTGTTGAGGCTGCGATAGTATTAGACGTATATTCTCCTAGTATTTACAAGGTGTATCACATACCGGCCGTTGAGCTGGATGACAATCTTGCCGTTGCGGTGGTCGTCGACCTCCTCGAACTCGCCAATGTATCCTGAAGAAGAATGTCAGTGATATGTTGCGGCAATATAAACATATAACATCAGGAGTATCCGAAAACGTGTAAGATCCCCGCAGTCAATCTTCCGGACACTTAAAGGGCAGAGGTCGTGGATGAGTTATTGAGACCGTCCACCTAGTTATCAGCCCGGTATTTGTGTTGTTCCCTTTCGCTGTAGCCTTTCCTGCCGATTCCTTCTCTTGTACCCGGAGGATCCTACATCGCTTCGAACGCATTGATGACAAACAGACTCAACGTACCGTGGCGCTGCATGACGCTGAGGAACTTGACGATGACCTTGGAGGATGGGCGGATCATGACCTGGCGCTTGCCGGCCTTCTCGGCGTTGTTGATGGCGTTAAGCGCATCGTTGAGGACGGAGGTCTTGGTCATTTTGGCGGTGGAAGAAGATTCTCAAACGGCGAAGCGGTATGAGGTATCTGTTCGAGTAGTCTGTTAGCCTCCAGAAGCCATGAGCGCAAAGAGTGCCCTTCAGTATAGTACCAAAGGGTTCTTCAGCTCATCCATAAGAAATAGCAGTATCACCAACCATTTCGGGCGGATGAGTGCTTTCCTGGGCTATCTGAAGGGCATCTCTTTGCTTCCTCTTTCTGCAAACATACCTATTGATATGGAAGCGGTGGAATTGATTGCGCAGTAAATTCACGAATTTCTCGAGAAGATCTCAAGAGCGGAATTCGCGGTAAAGTCGTGGTGTGGCCTTGGCGCTGCTGGAAAATTCTCGGCAAAAGATCCAAAATGGGGTTGGCGGGTCCAATCATTCACCGCCTACTGTGGTGGGTGGATTGAGGGTCCACTGTCCACCGTCTGGATGCCCCGCCGACTCTTCAGCAAATTTCTTGGGGAGTTCGTTTACTTTACTCCTTGCGCAGCAGATCACCTCTACCTCTTCCACCCTTTCATCCAACCACACAGACCGCAATCATGATTATCTTCAAGGTCGGCGCACGTTCAGTCGTATTTTCGACAGCATTGACTGATTTGAAATAGGACATCATCACTGGCGACGAGCTCCTCTCCGACTCCTACGACATCAAGGAGATCGACGGTGTTGCTTACGAGGCCGACTGCAGGAAGATCACCGTCGGAAACGATAACATCGGTATGGAGAAGCGTCATGCGCTCAGAAAGAACATGTGCTAAGAGCGATCCCAGACATCGGTGCCAACCCTTCCGCTGAGGAGGCCGATGAGGGTCTTGAGGAGGGTCAATCACAGGTCATCGACGTTGTCCACTCTTTCCGTCTTCAGGAGACTTCATTCGACAAGAAGTCATACCTTGGTCACCTCAAGGGTGCGTTCTGCGTCCAAGCAATGGTTGGTTCAGCTTGCTGATATGCCCACAGGTTACATGAAGAAGGTCAAGGAGGCCATGAAGGAGAAGAACGCTTCCGAAGAGGACGTCGCCACTTTCGAGAAGGGCGCTTCCACCTTCGCCAAGAAGGTCGTTGGTAACTTCAAGGACTACGAGTTCTTCATTGGCGAGTCTATGGACCCAGATGGAATGTGAGTATTCGAGATATATGCTGAGGTTTTCGGAGTACTGACGAGAGTTTAGGGTCGTTCTCCTCAACTACCGCGAGGACGGTGTCACTCCATTCGTTACCATCTGGAAGCACGGTTTGACCGAGATGAAGGTTTAGATGTTGGGCATCGTGTGATGCTGAGGTGGTTTCATGGCTCTTCAAAAAAGTACAGGAGTATCTACGATTCAATACAACATGAAATACCCCCCATCCACCGTTCTATTTTTGGTATGTTCGACTCCGGGGATCTCTACGCCCAAGTCATCTAGTAAATTGTCTACCGCAGCTCCGTGCATACGTCCTACGGTTTGTGTGTGGCTTGTGGCGTACAGTCGGGCGGGGGCGTTGGTCAGGTACCAAGCGGTCTGTGATCAGATGTAGACATAGACTCTGCCTGGGTTCGGTCGTTATCACACAGGCCCGTTGCTGCTCGATGTGACAGCTGAACACATGGCCTGAGCCTCGACGGCAGCTCATAGTTTGGTTGCAGAGCTCTCATCCAAGCTCGAACGATTGTCCTCATCATGTATTGGTTCCGATCTACGATGACTTGTTGACAGCATATCATAGTACCTTCGTAGATACCATTTAGGCAACTCGGCGTCAATAGCGAAGGGTGATCGGGTTCTTCACATGGCCACGGCAACTTCCTCGAACTTTCGAGGTTGTATTGCACGCGCGAACCGTGGCCGTTACGCGATCGGTTCGCGCCGTCGACGGCCCGTGGGGAGTACCGAACTGCTGCCTCAGGCACCAGACTACATCACAGTATATTCTTCTGCTCCAAATTCATTGCACCACACATTCACACCACCGACATCTTTTATGTTTGGATCACACTCTTTTGGATGTTTTCGGCATCGTTGACGCGATTGCCATTGTTTTGCATGCCATTGGACATTTCGAAACAGAGACAGGGCACCTCCGGGCTGAGGTGTCTACCAGTCAATGACTGATGCAGAACAGGTTTCAAACCTTTTATCTCCCAGAGGAAAGCATATTACAACGGAAGCGAACAAAGTCGTGGAATCGCTGAACCTGCAATACGGATTTGCTCTTCCACCAACCGGTAAAGGACTGCGTACACCGGCGAAGACCAACAATAGCCTTCAGTACAGATGCTCTGAATTGATCTGGACCTTAGGTTCCAACAGTCTCGAGGTGCTCCAGGAGATCGTGGGCGAATTTAGCACCGATATATCTCTGCCAAAACAGCATTCACAGGGTCCGCTTGGCGAGTTGCACGAACGTCTACGTGCCGCTGTAACTGTACAGACTCAAGGGCGGAAACTATTCACCATGAACTCCACCAAAAAGACCAGGCACACCCCCAAAAAGCAGCCATCGTTACCGTCTATCACGAGCTACCTCGTTCAGCAACCTAAGCGCAGGTCTGGTAACTTTGACCAAGATGACAAAATCGGGTTCAATGAGAACACCGATCCTCGCAAGAGGTCTTGCACGTCCTCTGCGGAGACGGTAGAACTGATGAGCTCCGGAAATTCAACTAAACTGCAAAGGAGCTTCCTTCCAACTACAGCGACTACCTCATTCGACAGCGAATTCCCCCAAGCGACTCAATACAGTTGGGGTGATGAGACAAGTTCGCAGCAGGAGAAGTATTTGTCTTTCGGCGCCGCGACCGACTTGACCGAATCCGTTTCCGTAACAAAACCAGCCAATCGAGCCTCAACTACGGAAAAGACGATAGATTACCGGCTCCGAGACCTGCACAAAAATCCGTTGAGCAACTTCAAGCTGCCGCCCATCCTCAGTGATGTACCCATTGGCTTCCGATGGGCCATCTTCACTGCGATCACCGAATCAAAGCTAGATATTAATCAGCTGAACGTCAAGCCCCCAAAGCGTAGCTCACATCATGCGAAAACCTCTCGATTGCGGTTGGAGCAGATCGCTGATTGGTTACAAGGATGTCCTGTTGTCGCGGAGAACCGACCGCGCGACGATTTGATCAGACACTTATCTGAGGACTCACACTTTCAGCTGAAGGCCCGGTTGACATTTGATCCCCATGGAGTAAACCTTCTGAATCTATCATCTCCAAGGTTTGACGAAGATGCCTCATGCCGGTTACAAAGAAAGTTCGGAAGCTCGAGACTGATGTATGTTGAATATACCGAGCCATCGTCCAATGACTGCACATCGTTGAATACGACGAGATCAGAGTTCAAAAACACTTTCTTCTCCCGATGGCTGATGGCAGAGCTTGATTTCCTGGGCTGTCGATGGAGGTGTTTTCACGTCGAGGAGAAGGAGAAAGAAAATGGAAGCTACCGCCTCATCTTCTTCGCAATCAGCGGCATTGGGTTAAAAAGTATTCATCTGCGCTCGTTCTTCGACGACTTCCTGCCTCTGAATTTGAATCTGGAGCAATTATTTGCTAAGGCGTACGCTCGTATCGCATTATCTCTCTCGAGTACTAAGCCGACTGTCACTTTTCGTCATTCGCAAATTCGCCGTGTTCGAGACATTCTGGCCGATGGAAGCCCTGAAGCGACATGCTTTGACGACCCTCGTTGCACGTTTCCGAAATACCACGATGCCGCCGACCCACATGTCATGAGCGATGGCTGCGCGAAAATATCCCCCGCCGCTTGGAAAGCCGTCTGCGAGCATCTTGGGATACAGGGCGATCGTCCAGTGGCGCTGCAATGCCGTCTTGGCGGTGCGAAAGGCATGTGGATGCTATCTAGCCTTTCCGGCAGAGAGAAAGATGATGGGGAGATCTGGATCGAGATCAGTGACAGCCAGCTCAAGTATAACACTGAACCAGGGGATATCGAACTGGAGGTTATCAAGCATCCAACTGCACTGAAGCCCTCCAGCCTCTTCATGGACTTTATGCCTATATTGCAAGATCGTGGAGTGCCGAGCGAGGTTCTGGTGACTGTGGCTGAGCAACAAGTCGTCCGAGATTTCCAAGCAGTCTTTGCTGCAATCGATGACCCGATCTTATTGCGACGTTGGATCGCCAGAACCTTTGGAGGTGACGAGTCTCGTAATCGCGAATCTGGCATCAGACATAGTGGAGGAACACCTCGAGACATGCTTGAAAGGACCATAGGTCTTCTTGAGACGGGTTTCATTCCCAAAGAGTGTCCTGTTTTGGCTGAGTTTTTCCAAGATATTGTCAAGTCTTGGGCTCTGGAGGCGGCTCAGAAGCTCAAGATAAGACTCCCAAAATCGGCGTATGCATACGGTGTACCTGATTTCGATGGCGTCCTGGCACCCGGTGAGATCTACATTGCAACTTCGGTGCCTTTTGAAGACGATGAAGCCGGAGAGTTTCGGTCCTGCCTACAGGGCGATGTTCTGGTAGCCCGTCACCCAACCTTGCGCAACAGTGACATACAAAGAGTCCGCGCCCTATACAAGCAAGAGTTGAGTCACTACAGAGACGTCGTCATCTTCTCTACTAGGGGCGAGTTTCCTCTAGCAGGTAAACTGCAAGGTGGGGATTACGATGGTGATCAGTTCTGGGTCACTTGGGACAACCGTCTTGTGGAGCCCTTCCGTAATGCACCGGTTCCTACAGCCTGTCCTACTCCAGAATCGCTTGGTATCAAGGTTGATCGCAGGACTTTGCGTGAGGTGTTGGGACCTGATGGTCGTGACATCGACTATTGGCTCCGAGAGTCGTTCAAACTCTCTATGCAAGGCAGTGTGTTAGGACACATCACGAAGTATCTGCACCGTCTGGCATATCTGAGTGGAAACATCACCGATGGACGTGTCACAGAGACTTGTGATCTCCACGATCTCGTCATCGACTCGGCCAAAAACGGCTACATATTTGGCCAGGACTCCTGGAACAAGTTCAAGCGACGGCCTGGGAGGCCGTCAAGCGTTCCCGATCCACCATACGAGCGTTTTAGGAAAGAGACTCCTACTAAACTCAGAACCCTGATCGAAGGAACAAGTTACAAGCGAACCGATGCAAGAAACGTAGTCTGCTTCAAGGTAGTTGGGCCTGAGTATCTCAGCCTGTTGCAAAACGTGAGAACCAAGTTGGTGGCAAGCAAGCTCACTGATGCAGCTCTCGAGCAACACTGGGAGGACGCGCAGGCGCAAGCGAACACGAGAGTGCTCAACAGGGTATTGGTCGACCTCAAGGAAGACATCAGACACTTGATCGACCATTATAGCAAAGAGATGACCAAGTGCAGTTCTCGAGATGGAGATCAATTGGATGGGCAACTTTACGCAGCAGCGATGCTGGAATGCTCGGAGATCTTTCAGCAGATCCAGCCAAGAGTCAGCCATAACGAGGACAACGAGGTTGTCAAGGCGTGAACCTGGAAAGTCGGTGCCGGGTTTTCGCTCTGGGAGCTCATCCGCGCTTCTGCAATCTTTACCGAGTGTCGTACTCACAAAGTTTACCCGAAGACCAAGCTCGCTTTTCTGGTTGCTTGGTACGAGCTGCTCAGCATCAAAGCCAATTCGCTTGAACAACAACCTCGTATGATGATCAATAGTCAATACGAGATTCAAAAGATACGAAAGGGCAAGACCAAGCTCTTCAGGGGCAAGCAGGTGTCGGATTCGTTCTCCGAAGAGCGTGAGGACGACGACCTCTGGGATCTAAGTGATCTCGAACCGGACGACTGAAGCTGGAAGTTTCTGCTTTTCCCTCTTTACACGACAGTACACAAGACGATTTTTACGGCGTATTGACGAATCAACGACCACGACTTGATGAAAGCATTTCTTAACGACTGATGGAAGCGATCTCTTTCTGCATAGCGAATTTCTTGCATAGCGAGACTTCTTGCACAGCACATCCAATTTGACATAGCGAAGACCTTCTGAATGGTCCAGATTTATACAGGCAGACTCTCAATTGAACATATGATACAGAACGCTTCGCTCAAACGTGCAGATTAAGTCATCGCAACTCCCGTTAATGGTGACTGTCAAAGCCCAGCCCATAGCGAAACCAGTAGCAGCAGCACGACCTATGACTATTAGCAACGCCACCTTGATATTTCAGCATACTCAAGAAATGTACCTGAAGTCATCGCAACTCCCATTAAAGATGAAAGTGCGAACGCAAGCCGTGGAATAACCCATAAGCAGCAGCCTGACCTATGACCATTAGCCACGCCATCTTGACAAACTCAGCATACTCAAGAAACGTACCTGCGCCACGGCGACGCCTGTGACGCCGCGCAGCAGCATCGCCTCTGTTCTGCGACCGTGCTACCTTGTCTCTGTCCCTCTGTTCGTAGTATTCGGCGTACCAGTCCGCAGGTTCTCTCGCCGCTCGTGCCTTTGCGTCCTTCGACGAGACGTAGCCGTAGCCTCTACGGATTCTACTCCAGCCTCTGCTTCCCGGCCGTCGTTTGATATCAGCGTTCCAGTCGACGGTTTCTTTCGCCGGTCGTGCCTTTGCTTCCTTCGACGAGATATAGCCGTAGCCCTTGGTGATTCTACTCCATCTGCAACCCATTTTGGCGTTTTGTGATGGCTGTAGTGGATAGCGGAATTGCTTGCCGGATCGGTCATAGGTCGCAGGATCAAGTATTTTAGAGAATGGTGCAATGAATAGCTCATGCAGACGTGGATATTGTGTAAAGATAGATATCAGTAGAGAAGTAGTGACAATCCTACCTGAGAACGAGCACTATGAATTCACTTACCAACATTCAGCGTGTTGCTGTGAGAGAGGCATGGTAGCTCCTTCCTGTCGACTCGTGAGGAGGCCAAGCAGCGACGGTTGCGCTTCGTTCGAGATGTGCAGCGCGGAGTAGGGCGCAGGCCAACGTCCGTGTTGCCTCGAACAGATGGCTCGGCGCTGATATTGTCAAATCGGCCAAGCCTGAATACATGACTGACAGAGATATACAAACCTCGACAGCGTGGGGAGGAGAATAGAGTAGTAATTCGGGTATATCCACGTCTCTCAAAGGATTCTACAAAGCTGTGCCCCTCTCAAAGTTGTCCCTGATATCCTTCGTATACTTGTCATAGAACCTCGCAAGCTTCATGTTGAACTGCTTGTTCTTCTCATTGATGTACGTGACATCACCGCCATCATCACCCCTGTTCTTCCGGCTCTTATTCCTCGCCTCCTCCGCCTTGCGAATATCATTCACCAGCTTATCGACGTTCTCCTTACTCGGCTTGTTCCCCACAAAATCTGTGCTGTCCGCCGTGCTGTAGAACTTGCCCTCGCGATCCACAGCAACAAGCTCCCCTTCCGCGGTCTCAATAATCTCCAACCCGCCTCCCCTCGCCGCACTCTCGATCAACTGCGCCTTCTCAGCATCATACGCCGCGCGATCAGGCTTCAGCTCCCTCATCTGGCGCCCGTAGACCCGCTGTGCCTCGGCGCGAAAGTCCTGGAACGCAGTCTCGTCGCGCCGCGCTTGCTTCTTCTCCATCTTGCGGTCCCACGCTTCCGACTCCTCGATCGTCCAGTCCCAGGCGCGTTTGCGCTCGAAGTCTTCGCCCGCTTCTTCCGTGTCGGCTTTCAGTAGCTTGTGTGCTGCGACGTCCCGTTTGCGGTTCAGTGATGTCAAAGTTGAGGGGTCGACCGACAATCGCTGGTTTTCGGCTTTGGTCTCTTTGAGGTTTGCGCTCCGTGAGTCGGCATTCCGGGCGCGCAGGGCGGCGAAGCGCGCTTTTCTCTCTTCTGCTGCGCGAGTGGCAGGGTCTACTGAGGCTGCTGGTTCTGGTGCATCTGCTTCCAAGGATGTGTCCTCGCTAGGGTCCGCTGATGACTGTGTAGGTTCTGCTGTTATATCGCTCGGGGGCGCGGCTTCCACGAAGTGTCTCTTTGACGGCTCGCCATCTTCTGCGGCAGTTGGTGAAGTCTTGCGTTTTAGTGTAGTAGGCATGATTTCGTGATGTGTGTAAAATAATTTTGACCGATGATCGTTCTTGAAATAGGAATCGACGTCAATTCACCGGGTCACTTCTTGGCGTCAGGGTCTTGTGCTAGTAGATTGATTGCATGTGCTGCCTAGGTGGTTATCTGGCCCACCGCAGTGGGGGAAACGCGAGAGCGCGCCTTTGGCATTTAGGTCGCGTCGTTTGCGACTCGATCGTGATAGTCACCTCACTTATCACCAGCTCGCAGGCCACGTCGAGCGAGCCTTCCGTATATCTGCAGTGGCATCGCGTGACATTGTATTGCGTCTCACACAAACAATATTTCAAAATGCATATCAAGACCATCTCCATCCAAGGCTTCAAGGCAAGAGATCCAGTCGCGTACCGATGACAATTTACTAATGACTAGTAGAGCTATCGGACACAAACAAATGTCGAGGAGTTCTCGCCTGGACACAATGTCGTGGTTGGACGTAATGGTTCGGGAAAGAGTAACTTTTTTGCGGCCATCCGATTCGTTCTAGGAGATGCATACACGCAGATGGGAAGAGAGGAGCGACAGGCTCTGCTTCACGAGGGTCAAGGATCTGCTGTAATGACAGCCTTTGTGGAGATCATCTTCGACAACACCGATCGACGGTTCCCTAATGGCAGCGACGAACTCATCTTACGAAGAACTATCGGTCAGAAGAAGGACGAATACTCTCTAGATCGCAAGAATGCCACCAAGACAGATGTCATGAACATGCTGGAATCTGCCGGTTTCTCCAAGGCCAATCCATACTACATCGTTCCCCAAGGTCGAGTGACGGCATTGACGAACATGAAAGACCACGATCGTCTCAACCTGCTCAAGGAAGTGGCCGGAACACATGTCTATGAGAACCGCAGGCAGGAATCGAGGAAGATCATTGAAGAGACACAAGCCAAGCGTGAGAAGATTGATGATGTATTGAGCTTTATCAACGAACGTCTTACCGAACTCGAGGAAGAGAAGGAGGAGTTGAAGGTATTCCAGGAGAAGGATCGTGAGAAGCGATGTCTGGAGTACACAATCTATCTTCGCGACCAAGAGGATGCCAATAGAAAGCTGGGCGAGCTAGACGACCTGCAACAGAATGGGGCCGAAGTCACCGATCACAATCGTGAAGAGTTCATTAAACGGGAACAACAACTGGAGAAGATACAAAGACAGCTTGACGAGCTCACTCAACGCATCAAGTTCCTTGATATCGACAAGAAGCAATTCGACGAGGAACGTAAAGCCGCTGCTCGTGAAAAGGCGAAGATCGAACTGGAGGTCAAGACTCTTCGCGAGGGACAGTCAGCTGCCCAGCAGGCACGAGACCGCCACACGACGGATCTGAACCAGATCCAAGCTCAGATCGAACAACGCGAGTCTGAGCTCGCTCAAATTAACCCTCAATACAATGCGCAGAAGGAGGAGGAGATGAAAGCTAGATCTCAGCTCGAAGAAGCCGATGGGCAGCGTCAGAGATTGTATGCAAAGCAAGGCAGACAAGCTCAATTCAGGACGAAGCGCGAGCGTGATGACTGGCTTCAGGCTCAGGTCCAGGACATCAACATGCGACTTGCGACACGCAAAGCCATTAACATGGAGACTGAGGAGAATCTTGCTACCCTTCAGCAACAGATTGAGGAGCTTGAGGGCCAAGTCAACGACCTCAGAGATCGCATCGACAACCGAGGTGAAGAATCGCAGAATATGGCAGCCGCAGTGCAAAACACAGTGGACGAGCGTGATCGCCTTCAAGATCGCAGGAAGGAGCTTAGGAGAGAAGAGGCCAAACTCGGCACCGTCATCAGTCACGCCCAGCAAGAAGTGCAGAAAGCCGAACGTCACCTGTCGCAGATGATGGATCGTAACACAGCTCGCGGTCTTGCTGCCGTTCGTCGAATCGTCCGACAGCACAATATCGAGGGCGTTTATGGTACGCTTGCGGAGCTCTTCGAGCCACATGACGCTTATCGCACGGCCATAGAGGTCACAGCCGGAGCAAGTCTATTCCATTACATTGTCGACACTGATGAGACTGCTGCGCGCATCTTGGAGATTATGCAGCAAGAAAAAGCAGGACGTGTCACGTTCGTTCCCCTAAACCGTGTCAGGCCAAAGCCAGCCAACTTGCCTCGAGCCAACGACGCAGTACCACTGATCTCGAAGATGAGGTACGATGCAAGGTTTGATTCCGCCTTCCAGCAAGTCTTTGGCAAGACTATCGTCTGTCCAAACTTGCAAATTGCTTCTCAGTATGCTCGCAGCCACTCAGTTGGTGCCATTACCCCAGATGGTGACCGAGCAGACAAGAAGGGTGCCTTGACTGGTGGTTACCATGATCAGCGCAAGTCCCGTCTGGACGCTTGCAAAGACGTCAACAAATGGAGAGATGACTACGACAACCAGCAAGAGAGAGCTGATGAGATCAGACGCGAGTGTGAGAAGCTCGACCAAGAGATCACCCGTGCTATCAGCAATCTTCTCAAGGCAGAGCAGAGAAAGGAGCAATCTGAGAACGGCTACGGCCCACTTCTGAAAGAGCTACGGTCCAAATCCAATGACCTGCAAACCAAGCATGACGAGCTCGAAAAGATGCAACAAACCCGCCAAAACGCCGAGAACAACCTGCAAGCTCTGGGTCAGCAGATGAATGACTACGAGCGAGAGCTTCAGTCCGACTTCAAAAAGGCACTCACCACACAGGAAGAGCGTCAACTTGAGACCCTTGGCTCGACAGTCCAAGACCTACGTCGGCAAGTCAACGAACTTGCTGCAGCACGTTCGGATCTTGAGGTCCGCAAAAGGACAATCGAAGTTGAGCTCAGAGAGAATCTCCGTCCTCGTATAGACCAGTTGCACGCGGACGACCCTGAGCTTGACAATGGCAAAGAAGGTACTTCCGGCAACTCACGTCTGACACAGCGCCAGCGCGACCTCAAGCGTGCCGACGACGCCCTCTCTGCCATCACTGCCAAGCTTGAAGACACAGACGCGAAGATCGAGCAGGCACAAACCGAGCTCCAAAAGAGGGAACACACACTCGCAGCCCAGCAACAAGAGATCAAAGACTTGTCCGTGCAAATGTACCGCCAACAGAAATCGCTCGAAAAGTCCGCCTCGCGACGCGCAATGTACGTGAACCAAGCAGCCGACGTAACCACTAAAATCCGCAATCTGGGCGTACTGCCCGAAGCAGCCTTCAAAGCGCCGTTCGCGAAGATGTCGTACGACAAAGCGCTCAAGAGCTTCCACCGCGTGCAAGAGGAGCTCAAGAAGTACGGCCAAGTGAACAAAAAGGCGTTCGAGCAGTACAACAACAATACGAATCGACGCACCGAGCTCGAAAACCGCCGCGAGGAGCTCGAGACTAGTCTGCGGTCGATCACGGAACTCATCGAGACGCTGGATCAGCGCAAGGACGAGGCGATCGAGCGCACTTTCCGCCAGGTCAGTAAGGAGTTTGCGATGATTTTCGAGAAGCTGGTGCCCGCTGGCAGGGGCAGTCTGCGTATTCAGCGCAAAGCGGATCGCGCTGCGGAGGCCGAGGGCAGCGATGATGAAGGCGACAGGCAGAGGAGTTCGGTGGACAACTACACTGGTGTTAGTATCCAGGTCAGCTTCAACAGTAAGCACGACGAGCAGCAGAAGATCCAGCAGTTGAGCGGTGGGCAGAAGAGTGAGTGTTCCCAGAAACTCTTGTCGTTTCGATTGAAGCTAATATCTATAGGTCTGTGTGCGCTGGCGCTGGTCTTTGCCATTCAAGCTTCTGATCCTGCGCCGTTCTATCTCTTCGACGAGATCGATGCTAACCTCGACGCGCAGTACCGCACTGCTGTGGCGGAACTGCTGCATGAGTCTGCGCGTGATGGACAGTTTATCTGCACTACTTTCCGGCCGGAGATGCTGCATGTGGCGGAGAAGACGTATGCGGTCGGTTATGATAAGAAGGCCAGCAGCATTGGTGTCGTGAGCAGGGAGGCGGCGCTGCAGTTTGTCGAGGGCCAGATTGGTGGCAAATAGGTTACAGTGGTAGCGGTGGCGTTACCGGTGATGTATATCCATGAATGCATGATCCTCGTCGTTTTCACGTCTGTACGTTGTCATTGTGATCACTCATCCAGAGACCTCAGCCATCTTCTTCTGCCTCTCCCTCGCCTTCTGTCGCTCCTGCTCAAGCGCCACATCCAGCTCACGCTGCGCATCCTGCAACTGCTCCAGCACCCTGCGCTCCATCTCCTTACTCCAAGGCGCAGTCTCAGTGCTCTTCTCAGGCAACTCAGCCGTCGGCTCCTTTCCACCCTCATACTCAATCCTCGCCTTCCCACCACGACCCTTGCCCCCGCCCTTCCCTCCAGCGCTCTTCTTCCTCAAATGCGCAAACTGGTCCTCACTCGTCATCTTGGCGAAGAAATCCGCACTGGGCTCATTGAACTCGACAATCTCACACGTCTCAGCCAGGACCTCATTCTTCTCCGTCTGGCGCTTGACGTTCTCCTCGCTGCCGTACGGCTCCAGCCGCAAGCGATGGAAGCGGTACTGCGCCTTCTCGCCGCTGCTGCTGTCGAAGTACAGGCGCAGCTCGATCTCGAATTCGCCGTAGCCCGTCTCGCGCACCTCGAACGGTGGGTTCTCGATCGTGCGGTTCGATTCCGCGTACGTGTGGTGTAGCTTGAATTGCACCTTTTTCAGCCAGGTGCTGATGTCGGGCCCGTTGTCGAGTCCGCGCACGTAGACTCGCCAGCCTTTGGTGTGCCCCTCTGGCACGGAGTCGCTGTTGTTAGACGGGTTCAGGTTCCAGGCTTGGCTGCCGATTATGAAGGGTCGTGAGATGCGGGTGTTTTTGACGCGTTTGGAGGAGGCCGCGGCTGGCATTGTGGTAGTGAAAGGTGTTGCGCGGAGGAGATGGTGAAGGAGGGGATCGAGAGGGTGTTCGCTTGAAGCTTGCGGTGGTTTTTGGAGTGTCGCGTGAGATTGTGGTAGGAGCTGTTGATGGGTCTGGCGATGGATGATAGATGCGTGATGGGTCGTCTCGTGTCGTGTCGTGAATTTAGGTCGCTACGGACGTCGTAAAACCCTGGAGATGTTCTCGAATCGTTCTCGAAGTGAACTGGGGTTCATGACTGAGCATTGACCAGTCCCACTTTCACATGTCTCTCACGTGCGCAGCTGGAGTATGATGTATGCAAGGGTCCAGGACATGGACAACATAAACAAATGTCACGATCAGTAGACAAACGTCTCAGTCACCACACGGGAAGAAGATAATTCAAGATCAGAGCTCGTTATGATCATTCTGTGCTTGTAGATGCATGCCCCACGTCTTTGTGATGCAGAGACTCTCCATGGTATCATAGCAAATTCAAAGAAATCCATATCATCCGTGCTGCCGTGTCTGTGTGCTCCTTTTGTGAATTTTTACCCAACCGAAGCGGCTGCCATGAGAAGACTCCCGACGGTCAAGCAAAAAGCATTTTGTCCCTTCCACGTCTGGAACGAGCACTTTCTTGCAAAGAGCGGACTACTCCTAGTAGCCACCACCCTGGCCGCCGCCGCCCTGGTAGCCGTTTGATCCGCCTCCGTAGCCGCCCTGGTCGCGAGACTGGTATCCACCGCCGCCGCTGTAGCCGCCCTCTGTGGATTATGTCAGCGTAAAACTACGATGTTGCAGAGTGAGAAGACTTACCACGACCGCCGCCGTAGCCTCCACCACCACCGGAGTAACCACCACCGCCGCCACCGTAAGAGCGTCCACCAC